>Ga0209025_1000104_pt1 | contig 226895 bp, 179 predicted proteins | sample AraplaMF_Col_mLB_FD_184256 | JGI IMG/M metagenome (GOLD analysis project Ga0209025, IMG submission 184256) | Arabidopsis root microbial communities from the University of North Carolina, USA - plate scrape MF_Col_mLB (SPAdes) (version 2) | ecosystem: Host-associated > Plants > Roots >...
GCTGCTGCGCCTGTTGCGCGATGCGCAGCGAGAGCGCGCTGGCGTCGCCCAGCCGCACCTGCGCCTGGGTGCGCGCCAGGCTCTGCGAGGCCGTGCGCTCGGCCTTCACCGCCGCCTGCAGCGCGCGAGTGTCGGCGTCGATGGCTTCGAGCGTGTTCGCCACGTCCTGGAAGGCGGCGAGCACCGTCGCGCGGTACTGCGCGGCCGCTTGGTCGAACGATGCGCGCGCGGCGGCCTCGCGATGCTTCAGCGCGCCGCCGTCGAAGATGGGCTGCGTCACGCTCCCGGCCACGGTCCAGAAGAGCGAGGAAGCCTTGAACAGGTCCGACAGCTTGTAGGCCGACGAGCCGTACGAGTTCACGCCCAGCGTCACGCTCGGCAGCCGTGCCGCGACCGCCACGCCGATGGCGGCGCTCGCCGACTTCAGCTGCGCCTCGGCCGCGCGAACGTCGGGGCGGTGCTCGACGAGGCTGGAGGGCAAGGTCAGCGGCAATTCCGTCGGCAGATGCAGGGCATCGAGATCGAAGCGCGCCTCCACGCCCTGGCTCGGGAAGCGGCCGGCCAGCGTGGCCAGCAGGTTGCGCTGCTGCGCCAGTTGCCGGTCGAGCGGCGGCAGCGTCGCTTCGGTGGCGGCCAGTGCGGCTTCCTGAGCGTCGACGTCGGCCGGCGCCACCTGACCCAGCGTCAGTTGCTTGCGGTAGGCCTGCAGCACCTCCTTCTGGCCCGCAATGATGGTCAGCGTGGCGCTTTGCTGTGCGCGCAGCGAGGCTTCGGTGATCGCGGCGGTCACCACGTTGCTGCTGAGCGTGAGCTTCGCGGCCAGGCTCTCGAAGCGCTGCTCCTCGGTTTCCGCCTTCGCGCCTTCCACCTGCCTGCGGGTGCCGCCGAACACGTCGGGCGTGTACGACACCGTCACCTGCGCCGTGTGCAGCGTGTAGAGGCTCGCGTTGGACGACACCGGGCTCGCCACCGCGCTGGCCACGCGCTGCCGCGTGGGCGAGTAGCCCAGCGCCACGCTGGGCCAGAAGGCGGCACGGTCGGCGGCTTCGTTCTCCTGCGCCGCGCGCAGGGCGGCATCGGCCGCCTCGATGGTCGGGTTGCCGGCGAGGCTCTGCGTGACCAGTGCGTTCAGCGGCTCGCTGCGGAAGGCCTGCCACCACTGGGCCGGCACGTCGAGCTCGGGCGACAGGCGCGCCAGCGGCACGCCTTCGGCTTCCTTGCTCGCGGGTGGTGCGGAGGTATATCGCTCGGGCAGGTTCAGCTGCGGGCGGGCGTAGTCGGGGCCGGCCGCGCAGCCGGCCAGCAGCATCGCCGCAATGCCGGCCGCCACGGGCGTCGCCAGGTTTGTCTTCTTTGTCTTCACTGGTTGTTCCGATTTCCTAGCGATCGCGCCGCGAGCGCGTGCCCCAGCCCTTGCGTTCGAACACGCGTTCCATCGCGAAATACAGCGTGGGCAGGATGAAGAGCGTCAGCAGCGTCGACACCACCAGCCCGCCGACCACCACGGTCGCCAGCCCGCGCTGCACGTCGGTGCCCACGCCGGTGGCCAGGGCTGCGGGCAGCATGCCGACCGACGCCACCGTGGCCGTCATCAGCACCGGCCGCAGCCGCTCGGTCGCGCCTTCGAGCACCGAGGCCTGCAGCGCCAGCCCTTCGCCGCGCACGCGGCGGAAGTTGGCGACCATGATGATCCCGTTCTGTATCGACACGCCGAAGAGCGCGATGAAGCCCACGGCCGTTGCCACATTGAGCGTTTCACCTGCCACGTGCACCGCGATCAGCCCGCCAAGCGTGGCCATGGGCACCACGCCGAGGATCAGCGCCACCTGCCGGATCTTTCCGAACTGGAAGAACAGCAGCACCGCCATGATGCTGACCACGATCGCCAGCGACACGCCCAGCCGCGCCTGCGCGCGCTGCTGGTTCTCGAACTGGCCGGCCCACTGCAGCCGGAATTTCGCCGGGTCGAACTTCACTTCCTTCGCGATGCGATCGCGCGCCTCGTCGAGGTAGGAGGCCAGGTCGCGGTCGCGGTTGTCCACGCGCACCGTGATCTGCCGCTCGTTCATCTCGTGCGAGATCGTGCTTTCGCCGGTCTGCAGCCGGATGTCGGCCACCTGCGCGAGTGGCACCTTGGCGCCGCTGGAGCTGTTGAGCAGCAGCGAGCCGATGGCCTCGGTGTTGCCCTTGGCGCTCCTGGGCATCTTCACCGACACGTTGTAGGTGCGGTTGCCCGAGTACACGGTGATGACGGGCGCGCCGCCGATGCCGGTCTGGATCAGGCTGACCACGTCGTTCGCGTTCACGCCGAAGCGCGCCGCCGCCTCGCGGTTGAGCTGGATCACCACCTGCGGGATCGGCGGCTCCTGGAAGAGCGATGCCGACGCCGTGCCGCGCACGGTCTGCAGCAGGTCGACAATCTGGTTGCCGATGCGCCGGCTTTCCTTCAGGTCGTCGCCGTAGATGCGCAGCACCAGCGGGCTGTGCGCACCGCCCACGGCGTCGTTCACGCCGTCGATGATGGGCTGGCTGATACCCACGTCGAAGCCAGGCATGCGCGCGAAGCGCTCGGTCAGCGTGCGCACGAAGTCGGCCTTCTTCACCCCGGCCGGCCATTCGCCGTACGGCTTGAGGCCCACCGGTACCTCCATGTGCGAGGGCGTCCACGGGTCGGTGCCGTCGTCGTTGCGGCCCAGCTGCGTCACCACGTACGAGACCTCGGGGTATTCGAGCAGCACGTGCCGCAGCTCGGTCGCCATCTCGCTGGCCTTGTCCAGCGACAGGCCCGAGGGCAGCTGCACCTGCAGCCACAGGGCGCCTTCGTCGATGTCGGGCAGGAACTCGCGCCCGGCCGTAGCACCCAGCACCACCACCGCGACCAGCGCCGCGACGCTCAGCCCGTAGGCAATGGCCGGCACCTCCAGCAGCCGCGCCAGCACCCGCCGATACGCGCCAGTGAGCCACACCAGCGGCTTGTTGACGAAGGGCTTGCTCGGTTTGCGCAGCGCCACGTAGGCCAGGCTCGGAATGAGAGTGAGCGCGCAGAGCAGCGCGCCCACCAGCGCGTAGCCGACCGTGAACGCCATCGGCTTGAACAGCTTGCCCTCGGCCCGCTCGAAGGCGAAGAGCGGGAAGTAGGCCGTGATGATGATCAGCGTCGCGAAGAAGATCGGCCCCGACACATGGCTCACCGTCTCGAGGATGTTGCCCTCGGTGAGCGTGGCGTGCGGCTCTTCTTCTCTTCGCCGCAGGATGGCCTCCATCACCACGATGGCGCCGTCCACGATGATGCCGAAGTCGATCGCGCCCAGCGAGAACAGGTTGGCCGGCATGCGGGTGAAGTGCATCACGATGAACACCGTCACCAGCGACATCGGGATCGCCACCGCCGCCACCACCGCGCTGCGCGGGCTGCCCAGGAACAGGATGAGCACGAAGCACACCAGCGCCATGCCTTCGAGCACCGTGTGCGTGACCTTGTCGACCGTGAGCTTCACCAGGTCGTCGCGGTCGATGTAGGGCACGATCTTCACGCCCATGGGGGCCAGCTCGGCCTGCAGTTCGTCGATCTTCCTGTGCACGCCTTCGAGCACGCGCGAGGGGTTCTCGTACTTGAGCATCAGCACGATGCCCTCGATGGTGTCGGGGTTCGTGTCCTTGCCGAGGATGCCGCCGCGCTCCTGGTGGCCGAACTGCAGTTGCCCCAGGTCGCGCACCAGCACCGGTGAGCCGCCGTTCTGCGCCACCACCACCGCGCCCAGGTCGTCCAGCGCGTGGATCTGGCCGATGCCGCGCACCACGTAGCTCTGGTCGCCGCGCGCGATGCGCCCGCCGCCGGCGTTGGCGCTGTTGTTGTTGATGGCCGTGACCACGTCGTTCAGCACCAGCCCGTACTTCTGCAGGCGGGCCGGGTCGAGTTCGAGCTGGAATTCCTTGGTGAAGCCGCCGAAGTTGTTGATGTCGACCACGCCGGCCACCTGGCGCAGCGCCGGGATCACCTTCCAGCGCTGGATCTCCGAGAGCTCCATCAGGTTCCTGGTGTCCGATTCGAGCGTGTAGCGGTAGATTTCGCCCGCCGGACCGGCCACCGGCCCCAGGCCGGGCTGCGCGCCCGAGGGCAGGCTGACCTGCGCCATGCGTTCGCTCACGCGCTGGCGCGCGAAGTAGTCGTCGGTGCCGTCCTTGAAGCTCAGGTTGATCAGGGAGAGGCCGAAGGTGCTGCTCGAGCGGATCGAGGCCAGGCCCGGCGTGTTGCTCAGTGCGCGCTCCAGCGGCGTGGTGATCTGCTGCTCGATCTCTTCGGCGGCCAGGCCGTTGACCTGGGTCGTGACCTGCACCGTCACGTCGCCGAGGTCGGGGTAGGCCTCGACCGTCATCTGCGTCCACGACCAGGCGCCGAACAGCACCAGCGCCACCGACATCGCCCAGGCCAGGTGCCTGCGGCGAAAGAACTGGGTGATGACGAGATTAATCATTCAGCAGCACACCGCCACGCACCACCACGCGCTCGCCGGCCGCCAGGCCGCTGCGGATGCGCACGCTGTCGCCGTCTTCCCGGCCCAGCTCGACCATGCGCCGCACGAAGGTCCAGGGCTCGGCCTCGACGAACACGCTCACGCTGTCGTTGTTCATCAAGAGCGCCGAGGCCGGCACCTGCGGCTGCCGCGCCTGCGGCACGCCGAGCACGGCCGTCGCATACATGTTGGGCTTGAAGAGGCCGCCGGGGTTGGCGAAGACGATGCGCGCCCTGGCGCGGCGCGAGTCCGCATCGAGCACCGCGCTCACGAACGCCACCTTGCCGCTGAAGCTGCGGCCCGGGTAGGCGGCCAGCGTGACGACCGCGTTCTGCCCCGGCGCCACGGCGCTCACCAGGTTTTCCGGAACGTTGACCGCGACCCAGACCGAATCGAGGTTCGACACCGTCATCAGCACCGCATTGGCATCGTTCAGGTTGGCGCCCGCGGCCGCGTTCAGCGCCGTGACGGTGCCGGCCATCGGCGCGGTGACCTTCAGCGCCTGGCCGCCGGTGCCGTCGGCACCCAGGCTGCGCAGCCGCGTCTCGCTGCGCTGCAGCTCGGCGGCCTGCTGCGCCACGCTGCTCTGGGCGGCTTCCACGTCCTTGGCCGCGTTGGAGCCGGCCTCGTTGACGCCGCGCGCCCGCGCCAGCGCACGCTGCGCCAGGTCGAGCGCGTCGCGCGCCTTCTGGGCATCGGCCACGGCCTGCGCGAGATCGGGCGAGGCGATGGTGGCCAGCAGCTGGCCGCGCCGCACCGTGTCGCCCAGACGCACCTTCAGTTCGAGTAGCTTGCCGGTCAGCGGCGGCAGGATGTTGACGGTGCTGGCCGGGTCGGCTTCCACGGCGGCCGGCAGGCTGACCTCGTGCGCGGAGGCCTCGCCGCCGACCGTCGCGACCCGCAGCCGCTCGCGCAGCGGCGAGCCGGCGGGAACGGTCAGACGGTTGCCCTGGCGCACCACCATCGGGGTGGGCGCGGCGGCCGCGGCCGTGGCCGCGTGGGCACCGCCGTCGAAGGCGTCGAGGCACAGGGCCGCGCAAGCCAGCACGCTGAAGACCAGGCGTGCGGGTGTGATCTTGTGGAGGGATTTCTTCATCGCGATACGGCGTCCGTCGGGGCCGGACGCGCCGCGCATGGGACGTCTTCCCATGCCCTTGATCCGCCCCGTCACCCCGGCGCAAGAATACGAAGACGCGACTGAAGAATGTCCCAAGAAATCCTGAAGATCGCTTCAGGATCGAGGCCTGCCGTCAGGAAGGCGCGGCATGATCCCGCCCCATGAGAATTCTGTTGATCGAAGACGACCACAAGGCGGCGCGCCTGCTGGCCCGGGGTTTGCAGGAGGAGGGCTTCGTCGTCGATGTCGTGCACACGGCCGAGGAGGGCGACGAAGAAGCCTTCGTGACCGCCTACGACCTGATCGTGCTGGACTGGATGCTGCCCGGCAAGGACGGCCTGACCCTGTGCCGCGACCTGCGCCAGCGCGGCTGCAAGACCCCGGTGCTGATGCTCACCGCGCGCGATGCGCTCGGCGACCGCGTCGCGGGCCTCAACACCGGCGCCGACGACTACCTGACCAAGCCCTTCGCCTTTGACGAGCTGCTGGCGCGCGTGCGCGCCTTGCTGCGCCGCTCCGAGATCATGCGGCCGGTGGTGCTCGCGCTGGCCGACCTGAGCCTCGATCCGCAAAGCCAGCGGGTGACGCGCGGCGGCACGGTGCTCGACCTGACGCACAAGGAATTCGCGATCCTGCAGATCCTGATGCGCCATGCCGGCGAAGTGGTGAGCCGCTCCCGCCTGGCGGAGCAGGTGTGGAAGGACGACCTGATCGCCATCGACAACCTGATCGACGTGCACATCGGCAACCTGCGCCGCAAGGTCGATGCGCCGCCCGCCGCACCGCTGATCCAGACGGTGCGCGGGCGCGGCTTCCGGCTGGCGCCGGCGGACGACGGCCATGCTTAGTTTTCGCAAGCGGCTGGCGCTGGCGCATGTCAGCGTGATCGTGGTGGTGATGGCGATCGCGGCCTTCGGTTCGTACCTGGTGTTCGCGCGCAACGTGCACCGCGAGCTCGACGCGGCGCTGCTCGCGCTCGCCGAAACCGAGATGGGCATGCTGCTGGCCGCCGGGGACGGCGACACGGTGGTGGTGCACGAGGCGCCGCCCGGCCCCGGCGCGCCGTCGTTCGTGCGGCTCGACCGGTTGGTGCAGATCGTAGATGCGCAGGGCCGCGTGCTGGCGCGCAGCGCCAACCTCGGCGAGGCGCAACTGCCCATTCCGCCGGTGCTGCGCGAGCGGCTCGCGGCCGGCGAAACCGTGTTCGAGACACTCGACGGTTTCGGCGAGGAGCCGACCCGCATGGTCTCGGTGCCCGTGCCGGGCCGGCCCTCGCTGCTGGCGGTGCAGGTGGCCGGCTCGCTGGACGACGTGAACCGCACCGTCGCGATGGCCAGCGTGCTTTTCCTGATCCTTGGCGGGGCGCTGCTGCTGGCCCTGGGCGCGGCGGGGGCGCTGATCACGCGGCGGGCCTTCGGCGCCATCGACGACGTCGTGCAGCAGGCCCACCGCATCGGCGATGCGAACCTCGGCGAGCGCCTGCCGCATCCCGGCACGCGCGACGAGATCGGCCGCCTGGTCGACACGCTCAACGACATGCTGACGCGAATCGAGCAGGGCATGGAGGCGCAGCGCCGCTTCACCGCCGACGCTTCGCACGAACTGCGCTCGCCGCTGTCGCGCCTGCGCACCGAACTCGAGCTGGCGCTGCGGCGTCCGCGCGAATCCGCGGCCTATGTGGAGACGCTGCATTCCTCGCTCGAGGAGGTCGAGTCGCTCACGCTGCTGGTCGAAGAGTTGCTGGTGCTGGCCCGGCTCGATGCGGGGCAGGAGCGCGATGCGGCCGAGACGGTATCGCTCAACCTGCTGGTCGAGGAGGCTGTGCGGCGGCTGGAGCCGATGGCCCGGGAGCAGCGGCTGCAGCTCTCGCTCGAACCTGCGCCCCCGGTGGCCGCAAGGGTGGCGCGCGGTGCGGCCAGCCTCGCGCTGGCCAACCTGCTGGACAACGCGCTCAAGTTCTCGCCGCCCGGCACCGAGGTGCGCGTGAGCCTGCGTGCCGATGCGCAAGCGAACGAGGCGGTGATCGGCGTGTCGGATCACGGCCCCGGCATCCATGGCGACGATCTGCCCCATCTGTTCGAACGCTTCTACCGTGGCGCCGGCGCGCGCTCGGAGGCCACGCCGGGTCTCGGGCTGGGCCTCGCGCTCTCGCAGGCGGTGGTGCATGCGCACGGCGGCCGCATCGAGGCTTCGAACCAGGCTGGCGGCGGGGCGCGGTTCGAGATGCACCTGCCGCTGGCGCTCTGAGACCAGGCCGCCGGGCAAACCCTGACGGCCGCGGCAGGTGGCGCTTCGAGAATGGCCCGATCCATCCGGAAGCAACAAAGGGCCTCGCCACCATGCCTCTCGCCACACCGCTCGCCACGCTCACACGCCGCCGATTCACGCTGGCCGCCGCTGCCACGAGCCTTGCCGTTCCATCCTTCGCCCAAAGCACCTGGCCCAGCAAGCCGATCCGCATCATCGTGCCGTACACGCCGGGCGGCTTCACCGACCAGATGGCGCGGCTCGTGCAGGTGGGGCTGCAGGCGCGGCTCGGCCAGCCGGTGCTCGTCGACAACAAGCCCGGCGCCAACAGCCTGATCGGCGTCGACGCCATCGCCAAGGCAGCGCCCGACGGCACGACCTTCGGCGTCGTCATCGCCGCCTATGCAGCCAACACCACGCTGTACCCCAAGCTGCCCTACGACCCGCAAAAGGACCTCACGGGCGTTTCGCTGATGGGCATCTCGCCTCTGCTGGCGGCGGTCAACGTCAATGCGCCGTTCAAGACCGCGCGCGAGCTCATCGACTATGCCCGCGCGAACCCCGGCAAGGTGAGCTTCGGCTCCTCGGGCAACGGCTCGGCCGCGCACCTGACGACCGAGCTGTGGAAGTCGCTGACGCAGACCTACATGATCCACATCCCGTACCGCGGCGCGGTGCCTGCGCTGACGGACCTGATGGGCGGGCAGATCCAGCTGTTCTTCGATGCGCCCACCGGTCTCATCAACCAGGCCAAGGCCGGCAAGGTGCGGCTGATCGGGGTGGCGGGCGACAAGCGCCTGCAGGCCGTGCCCGAGGTGCCCACCTTCATCGAGCAGGGCTTCGCAGGCTTCACCGGCAGCACCTGGGCCGGCATGCTGGCGCCGGCGGGCACGCCGCGCGACATCGTCAAGCGCATGTCCGAAGAGGTGGCGCGCATCATCAAGAGCGACGAGACGCGCGCCAAGCTCGATGCCATGGGCACCATCCCGGCCGGCAGCACGCCCGAGGAGTTCGACGCCTTCATCACGGCGGAGACGGCCAAGTGGGGCAAGGTCATCCGCACGGCGGGGGTCAAGGCGGAGTAGGCCGCCGCCGGCGCCATGGATCAGGCCGCCAGCACCAGCACCTTGAACTGGCTGGGCACGATGCGCATGCCCACGATGTTGTTGCGGTTCTGCACCGACAGGCTGGTCATGCGCGTGCAGGGCGAGCCCTTGAGCAGCACGGTGAACGCACCCGTGATGTGCCGCGACGGCCCCATCACGGTTTGCGACACCACGCCCATCAGCACGCCCGCGTTGTCGCCGTTGGTGAGGGGCGTGGTGGTCGCGAGGTTGTGGGCCGGCGTGCCCCCGTAGAGGATGTTCCAGGCGTTGGGGATGGCCGTCGGCCCCAGTGCGAAGTTGGGGTAGGGAACGGGGACGGCCGGCGGTGTCTTGCAGACATCGGGAAAGGCGAGGTCCATGCCCATCATCTGGGAGTTGGCAAACATGCAAAGGCTCCTTCCATCAACCCATGTGGATCTGTTCGGCATCGACCTTGACCAGCTCCTTGCTGGTGACCAGGGTGTTCTTCGCGTGCAGCCGCAGCGTCCGCGAAGCCTGGATGTCGATCTGCCCGGCGCGCACCTGCTCGACCTCTTCGGTGATGCGAAAGCTCGAACGCGTGAGCAGATGGAGCCGGTCGAGCACGACCTCGCAGGCATGCCCCACGAAGCGCGAGACCAGCACGCTGAAGCGAACCTCCGCGCCCTGGTAGTCCAGCTCCGAGACGCTGCACTGGCCGCGCTCGGCCGTGAGGCTCCATTGCGGCGCGCGGGTGGCGACGGCCGTGTCCGATTGCAGATCGAGCGCGCCGGCGCTGTGGATCGCGATGCCGCCGCGCTTCGAATGCAGGCGCAGGTCGCCGTCGACGGCGAGGGTCGCCTGGCGCCTGTCGGCCTGGGCCACGACGGCGATGACGTAGAGCGCGTCGTCGTGCGGACCCGCGACCATGACCGTGTCGCCCGGCGCGGGCAGCAGCAGGCAGCTGGCGGCGCGCCGGCAGCGCAGCGGGCGGTGCCCGTCCGCGAGCGTCACGTCGCAGAAGTCGCCGTCGGCATCGCAGGCGACGACCGTGGCCATCGAGATGCCTCCGGGCGATGCACCGGGCTGCGGCTTCGCGGGCGATGCCTTGCGCAGCAGCGGCGCGAGCTCGCTGTCGGACGAGGAGGGCGCAGGGGCGGAGGAAGAGGCGGTGGGGCGGGCAGCCATCGTCATGCGGTGTCCTTTGCATCGGGTGGGGGATGGTCGCCAAGGCGCATGAGGCCTTGCGCATCCCGGTCGCGCCGAACGGCGCGCGTCGAGCGCTGCCAGGCCACGCGCTCGGCTTCGAACAGGTCGGGGTCGGCGTCCAGCACGCCGATGCGGTCGCTCCAGCGGCTGTCGCCCTGGTGGGCGCGGTGCAGCTGGGTGCGGTGGAACCGCGCCTTCTCGAAGTTGGCGGCACGCAGGTCCGCATACGAGAAGTCGGCATAGGTCAGGCGGCTTCGTGCGAACGAGGTGCGCTCGCAGCGCGCGCGGTGGAAGACACATTGCTCGAGGCCGGCATCGGAAAAGTCGGCATCGCTGAGCAGCGCGTCGATCCACAGCGACTGGTCGAACACGCCGCCGCGGCAGTCCGCGTTGCGCATGTTGGCCTGCGGAAACAGCGACTGCGGCGCATGCACGCGCTGCATGCGCACGCCGTCGAGCGCCGCGCCCTTGAAGTTGCACTGCACGAGCCGCGCATCGTCGAACACGCAGTTCGACAGGCGCGCGTCCACGAACTGGCAGAGCGTGAACGACTGGCCGGCAAACGACTGGCCGCGCAGGTCGGCCTCCGAGAAGATGGCGTTGTGGAAGCTCGCGCCCTGGAAATTCGCCTGCCGCAGGTCCGAGCGGAAGAACACGGCAATCGTGAGCTCGGCATCGGCGAAATCCGCATTGCCGAGGCGGCTTCCATTGAAGATCGCCTTCGTGAGCTTCGCGCCCTTGAAGCTGACGCCCTGGAACTCGCAGTCCTCGAAGGCCGTTTCCGTCAGCTCGGCGGCCTCGCCGCGCAAGCCTTGCAGGTCGGATTCGGCCACGACGGTGCCGGCCCAGCGGCTGGCCGGCGCCTGCACGTCGCGCAGGCTGCAGCGCAGGAACGAGGCGCTGTCCAGATGGGCGCCGGCCAGCGCTGCACCATCGAAGCGGCAGCGATCGAACACCGAGTCGTTCAGGCGCGCACGCTCCAGCGCAGCCTGGGTGAAGCTGCATTCGCTGAACAGTCCGCCGGACAGGTCGAGGTCGGTCAGCTGCATTCCCTTGAAGTCTTCCCCCTGCAGTTGCACGCCGTCGCGGACCTTGGAAACCAGTTCTTGCGGGCTCATTCGACGGCTGTCGCGCGCGAAGCCGGCACGGTCTTGGTCTGCTCGAGGTAGGCGCCGTGCGTCTCGGTGATGTCGTCGATCAGGATCTGCGACATGTCGGTGCGAAAGAGGTTGGTCTCGCGCAGGTCGGCCGACAGCAGCCGGGCCTTGTTGAAGTTGGCGGTCATGAGGTTCGCGACGCGCAGCGAGGCCCGGTGGAGATTGCAGCGGATGAAGAGGCTCTCCGGCGCCTGCGCCGCGCTCAGGTCGGCGGCCGTCAGGTTGGAGGAAGAGAAATCGCAGGTGTCGAGCGTTGCGCGGGCGAATCGCGCGCCTTCCATCGGAATGTCGCGCAGGCTGCAGTGCACCAGCGTGGCCTCTTCGAAGTTCGCGCCGCGCAGGCTGCTGTTGCCCACGAAGCAGGTGGTGTGCAGCAGGGCCCGCTGGAAGCCGATGCGGTCGTCGCCGTTGGTGTGGGTCCACATGCAGGCCTCGAGTTCGGCGTCCGAGAAGTCGAGACCGGCGACGCGGCAGGCCATGAAGCCCGCCTTCAGGAGCCGTGCCTTGCGGAAGCTGCAGTCTTCGATGACGGTGTCGGACAGGAAGCCGATGTAGGCGGCATCGAGCCCGTCGAAGGTGCAGCGCAGCAGCTGCGCTTCGATCAGGTGCAGCCGGTCCATGCGGGCCGACGAGAAGTCGCACTGCACGAACTTCAGCTTCTCGAACGTCGCACCGTCGAACAGGGCGTGCGAGAAATCGGCCTGTTCGCAGTCGATGCCCGCGAGGTTGGTGCCGTCAAACAGCGCGCGCTGAAAGTCCGCCCCGGACAACCGGGCGCGCACCAGCACGGCCTGGCTGAAATCGGCTCCCTCGCACCGGGCACGGCGAAGGTCGGCGCCTTCGAGCAGGGCGCGCCGGAAGCAGGCGCCGCGCAGGTCCAGCCCGGACAGGTCGGCGGCGGTCAGGTCCATGTCGGTGAAGTCGCGGTTGCCGGCAAGGATCGCGCCGACCTGCGCCCGCAGCGCGGCGGCGCGGCCCGCGGGCAAGGGGTCGACGGGGGCCTGGTGCTGCGCGGAGCCGCGGTAGAGCGCGAGCAGGCCGCGCTCGCCGGCCGCTGTCATCTTGCGCATCGCATCGACCTGGCTCGCGGGCAAGGGCGCGGTGCCGGTCGCCGCGGAGATGCCTTCGAATCCGCGCAGGACGGCCGCACTGTCGACACTGGGCGGCCCCTTGAGCTGTGTGCGGTCGTGCTCGCGCACCAGCCTGCCGGTGTCGAAGCCGACCTTCATCGACTCCTTGGCGTTGGCATCGGCCTCGCGCTGGAGGCGCTCGCGCTCGACGGCGCCCTGCACGCGCTGGTCACGGGCATAGCGATCGGCTTGGTCCACGAAGCCGGGCAACTCGCGCAGGCTCGGCATTCGGGTGAACGGTTCGGGAAGCCGGCGGTCGTTGAAATGCCGCGCCTTGTGTCCCGCCGCGATGGCCTTCTGCTTCAGTTCCTCGCGGGCCTGCCTGCCGCGCTCGCGCATGTTGCGCACCAGCGCCGTTTCGGCCGTGCCGATCTGGTCGAGCCATGGGCCGATGGCTTCTTCCGGCAGGAGTTCGTCGTCGCGGAACATGTAGAGCGCGCCTTTCTCCGGATCGCAGCGCTGCCGCAGCATGGTGGCGTAGTGCGCCAGGCCGCGCGGCGCATCGATCGTCTCGAGGGCCGGCATCACATGGGAGACGTCGGAGGCGTCGTCCTCCTCGATGCGTGTCTCGCCATGAAAGACGAGCGCGACGCGGTCGAGGTGCGGAAAGAACCAGGCGGTGGTGAGGCGCTGCGCGATCTCTTCGATCTCCGTGGGCGAGCGGTGCCGCGCCACCACCGCGAGGGCGCGCCAGTTCGGCAGATGGCCTTGCTGGACGGGCCGCTCGGGGTGCATGTTCCAGACCCCGTAGGCGGTGCCTGGCGGAATCTCGATCGCGTCCTGGAAGCGCTGGTCGGCGGGCGCGGCGTTGAACAGCTGCCAGTCCATGTCCTTGGCGAAGCCGGGAAAGAGATGGGCGCGCCAATGCGCGTCGTACTGCCTGCCCATGAGTCGCATGCGCCGCGGCGAGGCGATGTCGATGGGCCCGAAGCCGGCGGGCACCGGCGTGTCGCCCGGGTGATGGAGGCGGTGGGCCGGGTCCTCGATGTTGGGCAGGCGCTGCACCTCCTGGCCATTGACGACGTCCAACCCGTGGCCCCGGCCCAGCGGGTTGTCGGCGAAGCCCGGGCCGCCATAGGCACGCGTCCAGTCGATGCGCATCGCCTCGAAAGCTTGGGGCGGGGTGGGGCGGCCGCCCACCCAGAAACGGTCGCCGAACACGGCCAGGTCCTTCGACAGCCCGCCGAGCTGCAACCGGGCGGCGCAGCGCGTCTTGTCTTCCTGGTGGGCCGTGTAGGCAAAACCCGTGGCAAGCATTTCGGCGCGGGCCTTGGGAATGCCGAGGTCGACGGCCGTGGTCGGCCCCAGCTCCTCGGACAGCGTCTTCCAGAACTCGGGCTCCGGCGTCAGCACCGGCTTGCCGCTCATCGACAGCATGCACAGGGTGGTGACGGCGAGGCGCTGCTCGCCCTGGCGGAGGAACGGACGGGTGATCACGCTCAGCCGTAGCGGCTTGACGGTCTTCATGGCTGTCGCGTCCGCGGCGCCCGGCCTTCAGCGCACACGGGGAATCTCCAGCGGCGTGCGCTCCCGGTCGATGGCCACCGCCGCGGGATTGCCCGCGTCATAGCGCAAGTGGATCGCCTTGCGCGGCTGAAGGAACTGCGGCACCAGTGCGTCCTCGACGAAGGTGGGGATCGATGTGGCGTGCACCGTGCCGGCGTCGTCGGTGTAGTCCACGTCGAACACCAGGGCGCAGACGGTCTGCCCGGCGGAGCCGCCGCGCGTCATGTTGCCGGGGTGCATGCGGACATTGCGGATCACGCCCTCGGCAGGCCGGCCCGCCTGCGCGAGGGCGCGCCACAGTTTCCCTTCGGCCGAATAGCGCCGGTTCTCGGCGCTCATGTACCGCATGGCCACGAGGCCTCCCACGGTCACCGCCGTCATCACGATGCCGAAGAAGATCCAGAGAAGCGTCTCCCACCCGGGCATGGACGCCGTCACACGACGAGGTGCATGGCCTGCGCATAGGCCGCCATGCCGTCCATGAAGAAGCGCAGTGCAGCCTTGCCGACCTGCACGGCCTCGGTGGTGATGTCGATGCCCTTGTTGGCGATCTTGAAGGTGAGGAAGTCGACCTTGAGCACGGCGTACTGCGAGTTGATGCCGTAGAACTGCTGGCGCGCGCCCCAGAAGTCCAGCGAGGCGCCCACGGCACCGAAGCGAAAGCCGACGCCGCCCGAGCGCGTCAGGCGCCAGTCGCTGCTCTTCGCGTAGTTGTTGACGTAAGTCTTCGAATTGTTCGTGTAGTCGTTCGTGATGTTGTTGTAGGTGTTCGAGGTCGTGTTGTAGACGTTGGTGTTGATGACGTGCTGCGTCGTGTTGTGGATGTGGTTCGTCGTGTTGAAGGTCACATCCGGCGAGGTGTGAACCGTCGGGCCGGTGACCGTGGTGGTCGAGGGGCCGTCGACCAGCACGGTGTTCGAGGTGTTGATCGTGTCGTGGCGGCCGGCGCTGACGAAGCGGATCTCCTGCCCGTCGATGGTGCCGTTGAAGCCGCCGGTGATGGCGAGCTTCACGCCGCCCGCGATCGTGTCGTTCAGCCCGCCGCTGAGCGTGCGCGTCTTGCCGCCCGAGATCGTCTGGTTCACGCCGCCGCTGATGGTTTCGCCGAAGCCGCCGGTCACATGGCGCGTGTCGCCGCCGGTGATGGACTCCTTGGCGCCCGCGGTGATGTCGCGCGTCTCGCCGCTCTGGTAGGTGGCCGACTCGTGGCCCTTGACGAGGGTGGTGCGGGTGCCGTCGGTGGTGTGGGTCTCGTCGGCCTCGACCTCGACGTCGAGGTTGCGCTCGGCGTGCAGCAGGATCTGCTCGGCGCCGCTGCGGTCCTCGAAGCGCAGCATGTTGGCCTGGTTGGCCGCGCCGCCGGTGCTCGAGCGCGTGAGGATGCCGCTGGCCGTGGCGTTGGCCGGCAGCTCCCAGGGCGGCATCTGGTCGTTGTTGTAGACGCGGCCGGTGACGATGGGGCGGTCGGGCTCGCCGCCGATGAAATCGACGATCACTTCCTGGCCCACGCGCGGCATGTGCATGGTGCCGTAGTTGGCGCCGGCCCAGTTGCTCGACACGCGCACCCAGCACGAGCTGTTCTCGTCCGACTGGCCGTAGCGGTCCCAGCGGAACTGCAGCTTCACGCGGCCGAAGCGATCGGTCCAGATCTCTTCGGGGCCGACGACGGTGGCGGTCTGCGGGCCGTTGGTGCGCGGCTTGGGCGTCTTGCGCGCGGGGCGGTAGGCGACGGTGGAGGGCAGCACGGTGAAGTCGAACTCGCACACCGACTCGCTGCTGCCGCCGCTGGAATACTCTGGCTCCTGCAGGTCGTAGCGGGTCTCGGTGACCAGGTATTCGCGGTTGTCGGCCTCGCGCGGGCAATGCGTCATCCGGAACAGGTGGCCCGGCGCCATGCCCACCACGTTGGTGTGGCCCGAGGCCAGTTCGTGCGCGCACTGCAGCTCCTGCAGGCGGATCTTCGCGTAGCTGTCGCCTTGCCCGTGCTCGCTGTAGCCGCCCAGCCATTCATAGACTTCGTAGGTCGAATGGTCGTGGCCCTTCGGGTCCTGCTGCACGCTTTGCAGCGAGGCGCGCGACTTCCTGAAGTCGAAGTCGTCGAGCATCACGCGGCCCGAGGTGATCTGCTCCGAGACGCGCCAGCGGTCGATGCAGGGCTCCATCGCGTTGAGCACGCGGTCGCGCGGACGGTAGGGAATGGTGGCGTGGCCCGGCAGGTTGCCGTAGCCGCCGGTGTCGTCGGCCAGCACGAGCAGGTGCGAGCCGTTGCCGTGCTCGAAGTGGTAGGCGATGCCTTCGTGCTCCATGAGGCGGCTCACGAAGGCGAAGTCGCTCTCCTGGTACTGCACGCAGTATTCCCACGGACGGTAGCTGCCCGTGAGGCGTTTCTCGAACTGGAAGCCGTATTTGCCCAGCACGTCGTCGAGCACCTCGGGCACGCTCTTGTTCTGGAAGATGCGGCAGTCGGTGGTGCGCGTGAGGTACCAGAGCCAGGGCTGCACCAGCGCGCGATAGATGTAGTGGCGGCCGGTTTCGTTGGCGCGGCCCACGAGCTCGAAGCGCACCACGGTGCCGTTGAGGAAGCGCGGCGCGCCTTCGTCCTGCAGTTCGAGGGTGAGCGAGGTGCCGAGCAGTGTCTTCAGGTCGAGGCTGAAGCTGGTGCTGACCATGTCGACCTCGAACTCGAACAGCCGCGAGAGACCTTCCTGTCCCCGCATCGCGCGGAACTTGAGCTGCTCGGCGTTGAGTACGGTGTGGACCTGGACGGTACGCGTCATTCGAAATTTCCCTGACCCTTGGGGCTTTCGCGGATGCGAGCCTTCGCGTGTCAGTCTAGGAATTCCTTATGTCATATACATGACGTGCAAGGGGTGCTCTTGTTCGGGGCGCGTGCACAGGACACCGGGTACTCCCCTCCGCGAATCTCCCCCGCTTCGCTCCTCCTTTATTTCGCTGCGGGGAGCACCCGGTGCCCTGTGCACGATGGGCGCTGCTCTCGTGCTGGCCGATCAACCCGTGCTCTGAGCGATCACGCCGATGGGGTGCCTTGCGCAGCGAAATAAAGGAGGAGGCATGCGGCCCTAGGCCGCGCCGGGGGACATTCGCGGAGCAAGGTACCCCGTCGGCGTGATCGCGCCCTGAACAACGCGCAACGCGACCCTGAACAGATCACAGACAGCCCCTTACATCGAGGCTTCGAGCATGGCCTTGTAGTCGTCGCGCGAAGCCAGCCGCGGATTGGTCTTGTGGCAGTGGTCGGCCATGGCGCCGTCGATGATCTGCTCGAACAGCGCGGGCGTGACGCCGACTTCGGCCAGGCCCTTGGGCAGGCCCAGGCGCGCGTTCATTTCGCGGATCGCATCGCCGAGATCACCGGCCGAATCGAGGTGCATGGCCTGCGCCATGCGTTGCAGCCGCTGCTCCTTCCGCACCGACTCGGCCCCCGCATTGAAGTGGATCACCGCGGGCAGGAAGAGGGCGTTGAGCGTGCCGTGGTGCAGCCGCGGATCGACACCGCCCAGGCTGTGGCTCAGCGAATGAACGCAGCCCAGGCCCTTCTGGAAAGCCATGGCGCCCTGCATCGAGGCGCTCATGAGATTGAGGCGCGCCTCGCGGTCGCTGCCGTCCTTCGTCGCGCGTTCGATGTGGCCCCAGGCACGCTCGAGCCCGTCGAGGCCGATGCCGTCGGCCGGCGGATTGAAGGCGGCCGACATGAAGGTCTCCATGCAGTGCGCGATGGCATCCATGCCGGTGGCGGCCGTGAGTTTGGGCGGCAGGCCGAGCGTGAGTTCGGGGTCGCAGATCGCGGCCTTGGGCATCAGGAACCAGCTGTGGAAGCCGAGCTTGCGGTGGTCGTCCACGATCACGATGGCGCCGCGCGCCACCTCGCTGCCGGTGCCGCTGGTGGTGGGCACCGCGATCAGCGGCACCACGCGCTCGGTGATCCTGGGCGATCCGCCTTCGATGGTGGCGTAGGTCTTGAGCGGGCCATCGTGCGTGGCCGCAATCGCCACACCCTTGGCGCAGTCGATGGCGGAGCCGCCGCCCACGGCGATGAGGCCGTCGCAGCGGCCGCTGCGGTAGAGCTCGACGGCCGCGCGCACGGCCGCTTCGGTGGGGTTGGAAGGCGTCTGGTCGAACACCGAGACCTCGAGATCGGCGATGGCATCGAGCGCCTTCTGCAGCACGCCGGCCGCGCGCACGCCCGCATCGGTCACGATCAGGGGGCGGTGGATGCCGATGCGCGCGCATTCGCTGGACAGCAGCTTGATGGCGCCGAATTCGAACTGGATCTGGGTGAGGTATTGGATGAGGGCCATGGGCGTGAATGCGTGGGACAGTACGATTGCCAACCATTTGAATCTAACAAGAGCAAACCGTCTTGCACATGAATAAAACCCTTGGCACTGTCGCGTCGGGCACATTGCTGACCGCCAGGATGGCAAGCGTGGTCGAGCGCATGGCCCGGGCCGGCCATCCGAGCCTGGACCAGCTCACCCCCGAGGAGGCCAAGGCCTCGTACGAAAAAGGCGCCGGCGTGCTCGAGGTGCCCAAGCCCGATCTCGCGCGCGTCGAAGACATCGGCGTTCGCGCGCGCGACGGCTTCGAGCTGCCGATGCGGCTCTATGCGCCGTCGCTCGAGAAGCTGCCCGTGCTGGTGTACTTTCACGGTGGCGGCTTCACGGTGGGCAACATCCGCACCCACGACACCCTGTGCCGCGTGCTGAGCCTGAAGAGCGGCTGTGCGGTGGTGTCGGTCGATTACCGCCTGGCGCCCGCATACAAGTTCCCGACCGCGTCGAACGACGCCTGGGATGCGTTCGCCTTCATTGCGAACGAAGGCGCGCGCCTGGGTGTCGACGCGAGCCGGCTTGCCGTGGGCGGCGACAGCGCCGGCGGCACGCTGGCCGCGGTATGCGCCATTCTTGCGCGCGATGCGGGCCTGCCGCTCGCGCTGCAGATGCTGATCTATCCCGGCACCACGGCCCACCAGGACACCGCTTCGCACCGGCGCTATGCCGATGGCCCCTTGCTCACCAAGGCGCTGATCGACTATTTCTTCAGCCAGTACGTTCGCACGCCGGCCGACCGCGACGACTGGCGCTTTGCGCCGCTCCTGGCAGCGGATGTCGACGACGTGGCGCCGGCCTGGATCGGCCTGGCCGAATGCGATCCCGTGGTGGACGAAGGCATCGCCTATGCCGACAAGCTGCGCGCCGCGGGCGTTCCGGTCGATATCGAGATCTACCGCGGCGTGATCCACGAATTCATCAAGATGGGCCGGGCCCTGCCTGAAGCGCTGCAGGCGCAGGGCGATGCGGCCCGGGCGCTGCACGAGGCCTTGCAGCCTTGAGCGCAGTGGCGCACGCCTACCGCTACGCGCATGCGTCGGCCGCGGCGGCCGAGCCTGTGGGCCCGCGGCTCAGCCTCGCAACGTCCAGTCCCGAGGGAAATGGCACAGCCTGCTGGCCTTGCGCCCTGCCTGAAACTTCCCCATCCCTTTCCGGAGCCATGAATGCAACGCAGTGATTTCCGCTTTTTCCACCGCCTGCGCGTGCGCTGGGCCGAAGTCGACATGCAGAAGATCGTCTTCAACGCGCACTACCTGATGTACTTCGACACCGCGGTCTCCGACTACTGGCGCGCGATGGCGCTGCCTTATGAAGAAGCGATGCATGCGCTGGGCGGCGACCTCTACGTGCGCAAGGCCACGGTCGATTTCCGTGCCTCGGCGCGCATGGACGACGTGATCGACGTGGGCATGAAGTGCGCGCGCATCGGCAACTCGTCGATCGTGTTCGAGGGGGCGCTGTTCCGCCAGGACCAGTTCCTCGTGGGCTGCGAGCTGGTCTATGTGTTCGCCGACCCGGCCACGCAGACCTCGAAGCCGGTGCCCGCGGCATTGCGCGATGCGCTCACCGGCTTCGAGGCCGGCGAACCGATGCGCACCGTCGAGACCGGGGACTGGGCCACGCTGGGCGAAGGCGCGAGCGCACTGCGGCGCGCCGTGTTCATCGAGGAACAGAACATCCCGATGGAACTGGAGTGGGACGCGCACGATGCCGTGGTGCTGCATGCGGTGGTCCGCAACCGCATCGGGCAGGTCATTGCCACCGGCCGGCTGCTGCCCGCCGAAGATGGCGTCTCGCACATCGGCCGCATGGCGGTACATCGCAACCTGCGCAGCGGCGGGCATGGCGCCGCCGTGATGCAGGTGCTCGAAGAAGCGGCCAGGGCGCGCGGCGATCGCGAAGTGGCACTGAATGCGCAGCGCAGCGCCGAGCGCTTCTATGCGCGCCTGGGCTACCTGCCGCACGGCGCGCCGTTCGAAGAAGCCGGCATCCCGCACATCGAGATGCGCCGGTCGCTGCGCTGAGTCTTCCCGCTCAGTAGCGGCTGGGTGGATCCGGCACATAGCCGGGCTCCGAGCCCGGGAAGGGCGACGGGCCCGCCGGACGCGGCCAGCGCGGCGCGGGCGGCACCGGGATCACGCCCGCGGCGACGAGGTTCTCGCGGCTGTCGTAGCGGATGCGGACCACTTCGTCCGGCGTCGACTGCGCGCGCTCGAAGGTGGTCTTGCCCACGTACGACGTCTCGCGGCGGCCGTGCGCCGTGCCCAGGCTCGGGCTGGGCGCCTGCTGGCGCGCCATGCTGCCGGCAGGCGCTTCGGCAGAGGCCGCGCCCTCGGCCGGAGCGGCCTTGGCCCTTGCGTCGCCCAGGGACGACGACTCGCTGCGCCGCTCGCGTTCGCCGCCATATTCGTCGCGGCGCGGATACGGCGTGATCGGCGGCGACGGCGGCACCGGCACGTTCTCGCGGAACATCGCGACGCCGATCACGCCCACGTCGTCCGGCCGGCCCGTGCGGCTCGCGTAGGAATTGCCGGCCGAGGCGAACTCGAACGCCGCGATCTGCGAATCGCTCTTGCGCCAGCCCGTGATGTCGCTGCGCTCGCGCCCACTGAAGACATAGCCGTTCTGCCCGACCCCCGCGGTTTCGCCGGTGACGACGTTGACGCCGTCCACCGACATCACGGCCATGATGCGTTCGCCCGTCGCATTGCGCGCCCGGATGGCGTAGCGTGCGCCGGGCCGGCCGGCCACCCAGTACTCGCCGCGATGGCGGTAGATCGGCAGTTCGGCGCCGCTCGCGCGGTCGACGATGCTGATCTGCATCAGCGAGCCGATGCGGCTCGAAGGGAAGGGCGGCGCGAACGGCTGGGCCGGGCTCTCCGCGCAGGCCGACAACGCGGTCAATGCCAGGACGGTTGAAAAAAGTCTGCGCTTCATGGTGTCTTCCTTGCCAGGAGTTGATCGGTGCAGGCTTCTACGGCGCAGCATCGAAGGCAGGGTTAAACGGCGCACAAAAAAATGGCGCCATCTCATCGATGGCGCCAAGCGCCCCCAGTCCGGGGCGTTGGGGGTCCGGAAATCAGATGTCTTCGAGCAGGGGGTAGGGCAGCGGTTCGACCGCCAGGGCGGGACCATCGGCCGCGCCGGCATGCAGGCCACCGGCCTCGAGCGCTGCGATCTGCATCGAGACCAGCGCCGACCAGCCGCCGCCCGGTGCGGGCGCCGCCTGCGCCACGGTGCCCACCGGTTGCTCGGCGTCGCCGGCAGCGAACACTTCCTGCCCGGCGGCGACGGGCGCATCGGCCTGCACGAGGTAGGTGCGCCGCTTCAGCGTGCCGCGGAACTGGCTGCGCGCCACGATCTCCTGGCCGGGGTAGCAGCCCTTCTTGAAGTTCACGCCGCCCACCGATTCGTAATTGATCATCTGTGGCACGAAGGCCTCGACGATCGGCGTGGTCAGGGTCACGATGCCGCTGCGGACCTCGCTCCATTCCCACGATGCCGCATCGAGCGCCGGGCCCACCGGCGCGGCATGGCCGGCCGGAGCGATCCAGAGCGCACGCGGCACGCCGTCGGCCGGGTACAGCGACACCGCGCTGATATCGTCGCCGATGGCCGTGCGCTGGCCGGGCGGGACGGTTGCGTCGAGGCCGTTGGCGGTCAGCGCGGTGCCAGCCAGGCCGTACAGCGAAAACTGATCGGTGGCATCGGTCAACTTGGCCTTGGCACGCAGCACATACATCGACAGGCGCTTGAGCGTGGCAGCCAGGATGTCGCGGCTGCACACCAGCAGTATCAGCTCGGGCCGGGGCCGGATGCCGATGAAGCTCGCAATCACGCGGCCCTTGGCGGTGCAAAGCGCGGCCAGCCGGGCTTCGGTGGCGCCGAGCAGGGAGAAATCCTGGGTCAACTGTCCGTGGAGGAAACTGGCGGCATCGGGGCCCTCGACGCGAATCACGCCGAGGTGGCCGGATTGACCGGACTGGGAGAGGGCGGTCACCCCGTTGAGAACGACTGTGGTCATCGCTGAATTATCATGGTCGGGCCTGTTCCTTCGGTGCGGCAGGGACTCCCTTCTTTTTCTCCGTCTGTCTTCCCATCGGAATCCGTGCGCAGCTTCTTTCTTACGCTTTTCCTGCTCGCCGCCCTGGCCGCGCTTGCGCTCGGCGCAGGCGGCCTCTGGTGGGTGCACCAGCCGCTCAGGTTGCCGGCGCCCAGCGTCGACCTCCCGGTCGAACCCGGCACCACGCCGCGCGGCATTGCGCAGGCGGTGGCCGATGCCGGCGTCGATGTGCAGCCGCAATTGCTCTACCTGTGGTTCCGCCTCTCGGGGCAGGACCGCCAGATGCGCGCCGGCAGCTACGAACTGGAGCGCGGCGTCACGCCCAAGGTGCTGCTCAACATCCTGGTGCGCGGCGAAGAAGCCACGCGCAGCCTCGTGCTGGTCGAGGGCTGGAACATCCGCCAGGTGCGCGCCGCGCTGGGCAAGGCCGAGCAGCTCAAGCCCGAGAGCGTGGGCCTGACCGACGAGGCGCTGATGGCCAGGCTCGGCAAGCCGGGGCTGCACCCCGAAGGCCGCTTCTTTCCGGACACGTACACCTACTCGAAGGGCTCGACCGACATCGCCCTGCTGCAGCGCGCGATGCGCGCCATGGACAAGAAGCTGGAAGCAGCCTGGGCGGCGCGGGCGGCCGATCTGCCAATCAAATCGGCCGATGAGGCGCTTATTTTGGCCAGCATTGTCGAAAAGGAGACAGGAAAGGCCAACGACCGCGCCGAGATCGCCGCCGTCTTCACCAACCGACTGCGCATCGGCATGCCGCTGCAGACCGACCCGACCGTGATCTACGGCCTGGGCAAGAGCTTCGACGGCAACCTGCGCAAGAAGGACCTCCAGACCGACACCCCCTGGAACACCTACACCCGCGGCGGCCTGCCGCCCACGCCGATCGCGATGCCCGGCAAGGCGGCGCTCCTGGCGGCGGTGCAGCCGGCGTCGAGCAAGTCGCTGTACTTCGTTTCGCGCGGCGACGGCACCAGCCAGTTCAGCAGTTCGCTCGACGACCACAATCGCGCGGTCAACCGCTATCAACGCGGCGGCGGAGAACCCAAACCCAAGGCAACGCAATGAGCGATGGTCTGTTTCTGACGCTGGAAGGCATCGATGGCGCCGGCAAGTCGAGCCACCTCGATGCGATGGAGGCGCTGTTCGAGGCGCAGGGCCGGACGGTCGTGCGCACGCGCGAACCCGGCGGCACGCCGCTGGCCGAAACGCTGCGCGGGCTGATCCTCGGGCAGCCGATGGACCCGCTCACCGAATCGCTGCTGGTGTTCGCGGCGCGGCGCGACCACATCGTGCAGGTCATCGAACCGGCGCTGGCCCGCGGCGACGTGGTGCTGTGCGACCGTTTCACGGATGCCACCTTCGCCTACCAGGGCGCGGGGCGCGGCTTCGATGCGGCGGTGCTGTCGACGCTCGAGCAATGGGCGCAGGGGGCGCCAGAGGGCAGGGCAGGGCTGCTCCAGCCGCACGTCACGCTGTGGTTCGACCTGGCGCCCGAGATCGCCGCGCAGCGGCTGGCCGGCGCGCGCGTGCCCGACAAGTTCGAAGCGCAGCCGGTGGCGTTTTTCCGCCGCGTGGCGCAGGGCTACGAAGCCCGAGCGGCCGCCGACGCGCAACGCTTCGTTCGCATCGACGCCAGCCAGGCGCGCGACCAGGTCTGGCAGCAGATCGAGACGGCGCTGGTGGCACGCGGCGTGCTCGCGGGGACGGCACGATGAGCGCACCGACCCTCTCGCCCTGGCTGCGCCAGCCGCTTGGAGAACTGCTGCGCCAGCGCGGCCACGCCTGGCTGCTGCAAGGCCCTTCCGGCATCGGCCAGTACGAACTCGCGCTGACGCTCGCTGCCGCCTGGCTCTGCGAGCAGCCGGCGGAAGAGGGCGGTGCCGCCTGCGGCCACTGCCCGAGCTGCCACGCCATCGAGGTCCGCACCCACGCCGACCTGTGCGTGCTGATGCCCGAAGCCGCGATGCAGGAACTGGGCTGGCCGCTCGACGAAAAGGCCCAGGCCGACATCGACGACAAGAAGCGCAAGCCCAGCCGCGAGATCCGCGTCGAGGCGATGCGCGACGCGGTCGGCTTTGCCCAGCGCACCAGCGCGCGCGGCCGCGGCAAGGTGGTGCTGGTCTATCCGGCCGAGCGCATGAACACCATCACCGCCAACGCGCTGCTCAAGACACTCGAGGAGCCGGTCGGCGACGTGCGCTTCGTGCTTGCCAGCGAGGCCGCCTGGCAGTTGCTGCCGACGATCCGCAGCCGCTGCCTGGGCTTCACGCTGCCGTGGCCCGAAACGGCCGAGGCCGAAGCCTGGCTCGCCGCGCAGGACGTGCCCGCCACCGATGCCGCGGCCCTGTTGCGCGCCGCAGGCGGACGCCCCAGCGATGCCCTGCGGCTGGCGCGTTCCGGCCAGTCGCCCAAGGCGTGGTCGTTGCTGCCCAAGGCCATGTCGCGCGGCGACGTGGGCGCCCTGGCGGACCACGCGCCGGCCCAGGCCGTCGGCGCGCTGCAGAAGCTCTGCCACGACCTGATGGCCGTCGGCAACGGCGCGGAGCCTCGTTTTTTCGAGGCCGCGGACTTGCCCGCGGCGCCGTCGCGGCTGGCCCTGGCCCGCTGGTCGAAATCGCTCGCGAACGCCGCAAGAACCGCGGAGCACCCCTTCAATGCGGGCCTCATGCTCGAAGCGCTTGTGAGCGAGGCGCGAACCACCCTAAACTCAGCCGCTCGTCGCCCATGAACCACCCCGCCACCCCTGCCGCTGCACCTGCAGCCTCCACCCCCGCCCGGCCGAGCGTCATCCAGCTCGCCATCAAGGAGAAGGGGGCGCTCTACGCGGCGTACATCCCGCTCTTTGCCGAGGGGGGCATCTTCATCCCGACCACGCGCGAATACCGCCTCGGCGACGACGTGTACGTGCTGCTCACGCTGCCCGAAGACCCGCAGCGCTACCCGGTGGCCGGCAAGGTCGCCTGGATCACGCCGGCGCGCGCTGCCGGCAACCGGGCGCCCGGCGTGGGCATCCGGTTTCCCTCGGATGAAAAGTCACGCCAGCTCAAGGCGCGCATCGAAGCGGCATTGGGCGGCTCGATGGCTTCCGACCGCCCCACCCAGACCATCTAGATCCGCCCCCAAGGCTGCGCGCACTTCGTGTCGCTTCGCCTTCCCCCTGCCGGGGGCAATACCAGCGGACCGGCAGCGCCGGTTCCGCGGTATTTCTGGCACGAGCCCGACAATCAGCGCCATGTTCACAGACTCCCATTGCCACCTGACTTTTCCCGAGTTCGCGGACCAGATGCCGCAGATTCGCGCCGCCATGGCCGCGGCCAAGGTCGATCGCGCCCTGTGCATCTGCACCAAGCTCGAAGAGTTCGATGAGGTGCAGGCCCTGGCCGCCAGCTACGACAACTTCTGGGCCAGCGTGGGCGTGCACCCCGACAACGAGGACATCGCCGAGCCCAGCATCGAAGACCTGGTACGGCTCTCGGCCAGGCCCCGCGTCGTGGCCATCGGCGAGACCGGCCTCGACTATTACCAGATGGAAGAACGCAAGGGCGGCCGCAGCATTGCCGACATGGGGTGGCAGCGCGACCGTTTCCGCGTGCACATCCGCGCCGCGCAGCAGACCCGCAAGCCGCTCATCATCCACACCCGCGAGGCCTCGGCCGACACGCTGGCGATCCTCAAGGAGGAGGGCGAAGACGGCTCGCCCGGCGCGGCCGGCGGCGTGTTCCATTGCTTCACCGAAACCGCCGAGGTGGCACGCGCGGCGCTCGACCTCGGCTTCTATATTTCCTTCTCGGGCATCCTGACCTTCAAGAAGGCGCAGGACCTGCGCGACGTGGCCGCCTTCGTGCCGCTCGACCGCATGCTGATCGAGACGGACAGCCCGTATCTGGCACCCGTACCGTACCGCGGCAAGACCAACAACCCGTCCTATGTGCCCTTCGTGGCGCAACAGATCGCCGAACTTCGAAACCTGCCCGTAGAAGCCATCGCCAAGGCCACGAGCGACAACTTCGACGCATTGTTCAGGGACGTCAAATCATGAAAAAGCACTTTAAGAAAGCTCTTTATCTCATTGTCATAGCTGCATCTTTTGCGGCGCATGCGGGATCGTTCGAAGACTTTTTCCGCGCCGTGCGCGGCGACAACGCCGGTGGCGTGCGCAGCCTGCTGCAGCGCGGATTCGACCCCAACACGCGCGACGAGCATGGCCAGACCGGCTTGCTCATCGCGCTGCGCGAGCCGTCGCCCAAGGTCATCCAGGCGCTGCTCGAATCGCCGCAGACCAATGTGGACCTGGCCAACGCCAAGGACGAAACCCCGCTGATGCTGGCTGCGATCAAGGGCCAGCAGGACCTGGTCACCCAGCTGCTCAAGCGCGACGCCGCCGTCAACAAGACCGGCTGGACGCCGCTGCATTACGCCGCCACCAGCGGCCAGCTGACCATCATGAAGGTGCTGCTCGACAACTACGCCTTCATCGATGCGCAGTCGCCCAACGGCACCACGCCGCTCATGATGGCCGCGATGTACGGCTCGGGCGAAGCCGTGAAGCTGCTGCTGGCCGAAGGCGCTGACACGACGATGAAAAATCAACTCGGTATGACTGCGGTCGACTTTGCGAACAAGGCGAACCGTGCGGAAGCTGCAGAGCTGATCACCGCCGCCGCGAACGCAAAAGCCGGCCCGAAGGCGCCGCCCAAGGATGGCAAATGGTGAAACACGCTGCTTTTGTTCTTGCACTCGGTCTGGCGATCTTCGTGTCCAATGCGGCCGCCCAGCACTCGATCTACAAGTGCGTCCAGGGGGGCAAGATCACGTACTCGAACGAGCCTTGTCCGGACGCGAAGAAAGTCGAGGTCAAGCAGACCCAGGGAGTGAACTACGAAGGCAGGGGATCCGGCGGTTCGCCCAAGCGCTGAGGGCTGAATTCATCGCGCCGGCAGGCCCCGCAAAACGCCATAAAAAGGGCGCCTGCGCACTCGTGCGAGACTCTGTGGAGAAGGAGAAGCAGAGATGAATACGTTTCTATTCATGGTCGTTTTGTTGGCCATCGGGTTGCTTGTGCTTGCGTTCATCGCCAGAAACAGGGCCGCGCAAAGCAGCAGCGGCTTTGTCGACAAGCCCAAGGCACGGGCACCGCTCACGGCGCGCGAGCAGGCGATGTACAACCGCCTCGTGCAAACCCTGCCGGATCTCGTGGTGCTTCCGCAGGTCAGCTTCGGCGCATTGCTCACGGCCCGCACGCGCGCGGCGCGCAGCACCTTCAGCCGGAAGATCGCCGACTTCGTCGTCTGCGATCGTTCGTTCAAGGTCGTGGCCGTGGTCGAACTCGGCGACAAGGGCAAGTCGCAGCGCGACGCCGATCGCGATGCGCTGCTGATCGAGGCCGGCTACCGCGTGCTGCGGTATCCGCGGGTTCCGGACATCGGCCGTGTCGAAGCCGATTTCGATCCTTCATTGGCGTCCGTGAGCCCGATGGGGTCCTGAGCGCATTGCGCCGGCGGGCTTGAGGTGGTTGGCCTCATTGGACCCCATGGAAAGCAACACAATGTGCATTATGTTAAATGCCATGTGCATCGGCTGGCTCGCAACCCTGCTCTGAATCTCAGTTGGGGATTGGGCTGGGGAATCGAGCGGACACAGGACGATCTCTATCTCTGGCATTGGGGCGACAACACTGGCTATCGCGCATTCGTCATCGCGTCTGTCCGAACAGGAGACGGCTTTGTGATGTTGACCGATAGCGAGCATGTCGGGCCTTGACTTGAGGCTGGTCCGGCGAGCGATGCGCATCGCATGTACGGATCAAGGCTGATCCGTATCGGGAACGGACCCTATGGCCGATCATGCTCGGCTTTGTCGAATCCCGGCGGGTCGCCGCCGGGTGGTCTGAGTTGCGAGAAAACGAGTTCGACCACCCCGAATCAGCCCCGTCGAGGTCAGCTCTTGGGCTTTGCGTATTCCTCTGCGCTCATCACCTCGAGGCCAACGAACGGTGTGTCGCCTTCGACCCAGGCGTCGTGGCCCGGAGGAATGGTGTACGACATGCCTTCCTCGAGGGTGGTCTTCGTGCCGTCATTCATCTGCACGGTAACCCGGCCGGAAACCACATACCCCAAATGAGCTACCTGGCAGCTGTCCGTGCCGACAACCGGCTTGACGCACTTCGACCAGCGCCATCCGGGCTGGAACTTGAAGCGTCCCAGCGTGTACCCCCCGAGGCGGACCACTTCGACCCGCGTCTTTTCAGGCTCCCGAATCTCATCCGGTTCGTTATGGGATTTCGTCTGAAGCTTGGTGACATTCATCGGACTGGCCATCACTACTCTCCTCGCACGAGTGAGCAATTGGTCCGCGGCAGCCTCGTGCCAAGCCGCACGTCGAACGATGGAATGTTAGTCCCGGGCCAAGCTTGCGGTGATCTATTTTTCACCCGATCAGTTGGGCTCGAGCCCAACGGCCGCCCTACTCTTCTTCACGCACCCGATACTGCCCCACCAGCGTCTGCTGGACGGCCGGCGGCACGGCTTCGTAGTGCGACAACGCGATGGTGTAGCGGCCCTGGCCGCTGGTCATCGCATTGAGCCGCGACTGGTAGTTGGCCAGTTCGGCCATGGGCACCTGCCCGCCGACGGTCACCGTGCCGCCTCCCAGGGCCGACGTGCCGGTGACCAGGCCGCGCCGCGTCGACAGGTCGCTCGTGACATCGCCGACAGCGTGTTCGGGCACGGCGATCTCGATCTGGACGATCGGCTCGAGCACGACCGGCCGGGCCTCGCGGATTGCGGCCATGAAGGCCTTGCGGCCGGCGGTCGCGAAGGCGATGTCCTTGCTGTCGACGCTGTGGTGCTTGCCGTCGTGCACCACGACGCGCACATCGACCACGGGGTAGCCGGCGATCGCGCCGCACACCAGCACCTCGCGCACGCCCTTCTCGACCGCGGGAATGAACTGCCCCGGGATCGCGCCGCCCCGGACCTCGTCGGCAAACTGGAAGCCCGCACCGCGCGCCAGCGGCTCGATGCGCAGGAAGACCTCGCCGAACTGGCCGGCGCCGCCGGTCTGCTTCTTGTGGCGGTGGTGGCCCGCGGCCGGCGCGGTCACGGTCTCGCGGTAGGCAATGCGCGGCGGCCGCGTCTGGACCTCGAAGCGGTACACCTCGCGCAAGCGCTCGAGCGCGATGCGCAGGTGGAGCTCGCCGAGCCCGTAGAGGACCGTCTCGTTGGTCGCGGCCACATGCTCGATGCGCAGGCACGGATCCTCGGCCGCGAGCTTGCCGAGGATCTCCCAGGCGCGCTGCTCGTCGCCGCGGCGCTTGGGCTCCACGGCCAGGCCGTGAACCGGCACCGGGAACGCCAGCGGCGCGAGATGGACATGGCTGTCTTCCGCCGCGTCGTGCAGCACGGCGTCGAAATGGATCTCCTCGACCTTGGCCACCGCCACGATGTCGCCCGGCACCGCGTGCGACACCTCCACATGGTCCTTGCCCTGGAGCTTGAACAGGTGCCCCACCTTGAAGGGCTTGCGGCCGTCGCCGATGTAGAGCTGGCTGTCGCGCGTGAGCGTGCCCTGGTGCACGCGGAAGATGCCCATCTTGCCGACATAGGGGTCGATCGTGACCTTGAACACGTGCGCCAGCACGTGCAGCGCCGGGTCGGGTTTGGCCTCCATGGGCTTGGCCTCTGCGCCCTCGCCAACGATGAAGTTCGGCGGATTGGCCTCGGTCGGGTCGGGCAGGAGCTTGACGATCACGTCCAGCAGCTCGGCCACGCCGGCGCCGCTGCGCGACGAGACGAAGCACACCGGGATCAGGTGGCCTTCGCGCAGCGCCTGCTCGAGCGGCGCGTGCAGCTCGGCCGGATCCACGTCGCCCTCCTCGAGGTAACGGTCGACGAAAGCCGCGTCGACCTCGACCACCTGCTCCACCAGCGCGCGGTGCGCCGCTTCGACGGGGCCGAAGTCGGACTGCCCGAAGCGGTTGAAGAAGCAGTCCACCACCTGCCTGCCGACCCCGTCGGGCAGGTTCAGCGGCAGGCATTCGCGGCCGAAGGTCGCCTGGATGTCGGCCAGCAGGCCCGCCAGCGAGACACCCTGCGAATCGATCTTGTTGACGATGATCATGCGAGCGAGGTGGCGCGAGGCCGCGTACTCCATCATGCGCACCGTCATCGGCTCGATGCCGGTGGCGGCATTGATGACCACCGCCGCCGTCTCGACCGCCTCCAGCGCCGGCAGGCTCTGGCCGAGGAAGTCGGGGCCGCCGGGCGTGTCGATGAAGTGGATGCGCGTGCCGGCATGCGTGAGGTGCATCACCGATGCGTTGAGCGAATGCTGCATGCGGCGCTCGAGCGGGTCGTGGTCGCTGACGGTGCTGCCGCGCTCGATGCTGCCGCAGGCCCCGATGGCGCCCGCCTTGAACAGCAAGGCCTCGGCGAGGGAGCTCTTGCCGGCGGCCGCGGCGCCGACGAGCGCCAGCGTTCGCACTGCTTCCATTTCGGCCGTGAGGCCGTTCGATCGGCTTGGCATGGCTGGGCTCCTTGGCGTCCGGAAGGCCGGCCCGGCGGCCTGCAAGGGCTCGGGCGCTGCGCGGACGTTGGGTCAGCGTACGGGATTGGCAGTGCCGATGCAAGCCGGCTGCGTTGCCGACGGCCAATACCGGCCCGATCGGCATGCATGCCGCGAACGCGAGGCCTACGCGACTTCCCTCTGCAGCTCGACGATGTTCACATCCTCGGAAAACACTTCACGGATGAACGGCAACAAGTGATCGTGATGCGTGAGGAACACCACCTGGGTCCGCATCGAAAGCTCCGCGAGCACCTTCAGGCCGGCCTTCGACCGCTCGTCGTCGAAATTGATGAAAAGGTCGTCCGCCACGAACGGCAGCGTCTTTGCGTTCTCCAGATGAAGCTCCAGCGCCGCGACGCGCAGCGCCAGGTAGAGCTGGTCGCGCGTGCCTTCGCTCAGGCCCGAGACCTCCACGACCTGGCCTGTCCCGCGCTTGGCATACAGCGCGGGAGCGTCCTTTTCGTAATCGACGCCGAGCTTGACGAAGTCCCCCAGCGTGAGTTCGGAAAAGATGGCGCTGGCGCGCTGGAGCATCGGTCCCTGCTTGCGATCGCGGTAGCGGTCGACGGCCCACTTGAGCAACTTGTTTGCCGTGGCGATCTCGATGTACTGCTCGGCAACCTCCCCCATCGCGGCCAGCGCTTCCTGCCGCTTGGCCTCCGCCGTCGCGGCGTTGGCCTGGCCGGCGATGGCGGAAAACGCCTGTTCGGCGGTGACGCGTTGCCGGACCAGCACGCTCAGGCGCTCGCCCACTGCCGCGAGTTCGCCCTTGGCCTGTTCGCAGAGCCCGACCACCTCGGCCGGGTCGTGCGCCGCAACCTCGGCCTCGATCGCTTCACGGGTGAGCCCGTCGCCATCCCGGATGAGTCCTTCGCGCGCCTCGGCCAGCGCCTGTTGCAGCGCCCGGCGCCTGTCGGAACGCTCCACCAGCGGGAGCGCTTCGGCCACTGATTCCACGCCGGCGAGTGCCAGCAGCGGCCCGAGGCGCGCACGCGTCTCGCGAACGCGAAGGTCGGCGTCGTTCTCCGATGCCTGCGCCGTCCGAAGCGCGGCATCTGCAAGCTCCGCCTTCTGCGCGGCACCGACAGCCTCCCGAAGACGCTGCGAGAGACGCCGCGACACCTCGGGCCAGTCGCCGAGTGCGAGAAACGCCGGGTCGACCTCGGTGGCGAGTCGTCTGGCCTCGGCTTCCAGCTTTTCCAGATCGGCCAGCATGGTGTCGATGCGCTCGCGCCGGATGGCGTCGGCCCGCTCCAGCCGGTCCGTGACGATGTTGGCGAGATCGACCGCGCCCTCGGCCTCGGCGAATGTCGCGGACGCCGCGTCGAGGCTGGCACTGCGCAGCGCCGCGGCCCACTGTGCCTGCCACTGCTGGTGCTGGCTCGCGGCGGACTCGGCCGCTGCCTTCAGGCCCTCCAGCGTGCGCTGCGCCTGTTTCACCTGTTGCGCCAGACTGGTTCTGCGCGCTTGCGTGCTGTCGATCTGGCTCACATGGAGACCGGCGATCGAACAAAGCACCGGAAGCTCGGTATTCGCGGGCACCACGACGGCCGCATCCTGCAAGGCGGAAGCCAGCGCAGCCTGTGCCTCGCGGCAGGAAGACACCTCCTCGTCGAGTTCGCGCTGCCTTTGGGCGACCTCGTCCTGCGCCGTCAGCGCTTCGTCGCGCTTGACGAGCCAAACTGCCGCATCGTCCAGCGGCATGCCGGCCCAGCCCGTGTTCGCCGCAAGCGCCGTCCAGTCCGCGTCGAGCTGCTCCAGCTCCGCCGTGCGCGCGGAAAAAAGCTGTTCGTGGCGCAGGACATCGGCCCTCGCCAACGCCAGCTGTTGCCGGATGCTCTGCAGCCGCGCGGCTTCGGTTGCCGTTCCGAGTTGGGCGTCGACGAGTTCATCCGCCAGCCGGATCGCCGCATCGAGCGCGGACGCACCGGTGGCCAGCGCGACATCGCCGCGCTTCAGCGAACCCCAGGTGCCATCCCGGCTGACCCGGGCCTCATGCACCTCGGTCGGCGTGACCACCTTGTGGGCATGCTCGAAATGCCTGGCCTCCAGTTCGAGGCGAACCGCCTGAGCCTGCAGCTCTTCCAGTTTCTCGCGCGCATGAGCGACAGCCGTGGCGCTGTCGTTGCGATGGCGTTGCAACGCGGCAATGCGTGCGGGCGATGGCAGCGCCATGGTGCGCAGCCGGTCGACCGGCATTTGCCATTGGCCCAACGCCGCCAGTGCGTGCGCCAGCTTGTCGCGCGCCTGCTCGACAGCGGCCATCCATGTTCGCTGCCTGGCGCCGCTGTTCTTGAGCGTCAGCGCCTCGTCCAGCGCCTGCCGCAGCGCCGGTGCGACCTCTGCCGACGCAAGCGCTGCCAGGTCTTCCTGGAAGCCGTCGAGGTCCGCCCTCCTCTGCCGAACCGCCTCGTCGGCGCTGCGCATCGCCTGGTACAGCCCGCCCCGGTCCCGCAGCAGATTGGTGACGGCTTTCAGCGACAGCGCGGTCGGCCGGCTGGCACGCATTTCGGTCTCGCCGGTCGACCATCCAAGCTGCAGGGCGGCGGTCCTGGCATCGTCGAGCAGGCGCTCGACCTCGGCCTGCCGCAACGGCAGGTCGCGCGGATGGTTCGCGCAAAGGCTTCGCATGGCATCGAGCGCCTCGATGTCGCTGCGCAGCGCGAGGATGGACGGGTCGTACGACACCTCGCTGCGTTCCTTGCGGCGCAACGCGACGTCGCTGGCACGCGCCTGCAACAGCGCTTCGGCCGATGAAAGATCCGCGCCACCGGCATTGAGGTCGGCGAGCGCTGTCGGGGGAAATTCGACCACCTCGCCCAGTTCGGCCAGTGCCGATTCCGTGGCCCGGAGCTTGAGCAGGGAGGGCCCGAGGCGACGCACGCGCTCGAGCCTGGCGCGCGTGGCTTCGAGCGTCAGGCGGCGGGTTTCCTCGGTCGCGATGTCGTTCATCACCTCGTCCAGCGCGCTCTTCGCGTCGCTCCAGACCTTCGTCTTGACCTGCGCGCCCTTGAGCTCGGCGCTGGCCTCGTCGAAGCGCTGTGCCGCCAGCGCATAGTCGCTGCTGGCCTTTCGCGGCGCCCACAGACTGCCCGCCTGCTTCTCCAGCGCGTCGCGCACGGGCCCGAGGCTGGCGATGCCGGCGGCCGACTGGAACAGCACGCGCCCGACGTCCTTGGAGCCATCGAGGATGCTCCTGCCGCCTTCAACCAGTTGCGCATGGTCCATGCAGAACATCTGCTCGAAAAACGCCTTGTCGGCCGTTCCCAGGAACGGCGCAAGATGGCCTTCGGGAAGCGGCTCGTCGGCCGGTGTTCGCAAGGGGGTTCTTCCGCGCGCCCGGTGGAAGGCAAGGCCGCCCGTGTCGTCCTCGAGCACGCCGCCCAGGCGCATCTCGGTGAGTGCATGCCTGAAGTCCAGCCTCGTGCGCAGCGGCATGCCGAACAGAAGCTCGGAGATCGCATTGCGAACGGTCGATTTGCCGGCCTCGTTCGGCCCGACGATGACATGGAAATCGCAAGCGGCTTTCGGGAATTCGAGAGACGCGCCGTCGAACTTTCCGTACTTTAAAAGCTGCAGTTGTCGGATGCGCATGCCTCAGGGTCCATCCATCAGGCTGGCCAGCAGCGCCGGCGACACATGTTTCAGCAGCGCGCCGAAGTCGCCTGCGCGCGCCAGCGTGAGAAACGGAACCTCTTCCTTCACGTCGGCGGACACCTTGCCGAAGAAGGGTTGCAATTCAGTGCGCAGCTGCGCGAGGAATTCGGGGTCCGTGGCCGCCTCCTCGAGGATCTCCTGCAGGTCGGCAATGGCATCCATCCGGCCACCGATATCGGCCTTGTCCCCAAACGGCTCCGTGGCGAGTTTGACCTTCTCGAGCCAGAGCCGGTCGTTGCCGATGGCGGCAATCTGTCCCAGCACCTCCGCCCGAAGCTCGTTGGCCTTGCCGAAGAGCGCGCCATGCGCCCTTGTGCGGCCCCGCAGCGTGACGCGCACGGCGCGCGGCACATGGCCATCGACCGAAAGCAGGTCTTCCAGCCGAAGGCCCACCTGGCGGGCAACATCGCTCATGGAGAGGCTGTCCGACGTGTCCACGCTCAGGTTTTCCCACCGCAGCACATCGAGGTACAGCCGTTCGACCTGCGCGTGGCCGTTCTCCACCGTCACGAGCACGGCACCCCGGCGGCCTGTTTCACGGATGTGCCGTCCTTGCAGGTTGCCGGGAAACACGATGTCGGACTTCTCCGCCCAATGCTGGTACTCGTGCACATGGCCGAGCGCCCAATAGTCGTAGCCCTTGGCGTGCAGTTCGGACCGCGAGCACGGCGCGTAGTTCGCATGCACGGTCCCCCCTTCGAGCGCGGTATGAAGCACGCCGATGTTGTAGTACCCGGCGACCGGCTCCGGGTACCGCAGCGCCAGGTTCTCGGTGATGGCCTTGTCCTTGAAGCTCTGGCCGTGGAGTGCCACCTTCAACGCGTCCAGCCTGTGGACCGCGGGCTTCTTCGAGGAGAAGGTCGTCACGTTGTCCGGCAACGTGAGCTTCTTCGTCATCTCGCTCTCCGCATCGTGATTGCCGAAAAGCAGGAACACCGGGATGCCGGCACGCTTGAGGCGCCCCATCTCCTTGCTGAAGAAGATGCCGGTGTTGTGGTCCCGCCAGTCCCCGTCGTACAGGTCGCCGGCGATGACCACGAAGGCGACGGCCTCCTCGATCGCGAGTTCGACGAGTTTGGAGAACGCATCGCGCGATGCATTGCGCAACTGTGCGGCAGGCGCGTCGGGGTATGCGCTGAGGCCGTGCAAGGGGCTGTCAAGATGAATGTCCGCAGCATGAATGAATTTCATGCGTCCCTCTGTAGATCGGTGATGTCGAGCGCAGGCATTATCGACCCGCTTCCGTGGCAGAACCGGGTGGCTGCAAGCGCCGCTCAACCCGCGATGCGCGCGACCAGGGCCGCCCACGGCATCCGGCGGAATGCGTCCACCAGCCGCACCGTGCCGCCATCGGCCGAAAGGGATTCGCCCGTCAGGACGTTCTCCAGGACGATCTCATCGTGTCCTGCGGGAAGGCGCACCGCCGTGCCGTTCCAGGTCGCCGCAGCGGGCAGCGCCGGCGCGGCGCCGTCCTCGGTGCCGGGGCCCGAAAGCTCGGCGAACAACCGCCCTGCCACGACCAGGAGCATCTGGTCGCCATGCCGGCGCGCGAAGGCCACGACATGCTTCGACAGCGGCCCGTCGACCGCCAGCGCCTCGTAGCCGCCGTCACGGAACAGTGCGGGCTGCCGGCGCCGCAAGGACAACAGGCGCCAGATGAACCAGAGCTTCGCGTCGCCGTCGTGCGGCGCCCGGGCCATCGAGGCTACGCGCCCGGCGAGGCCGTCCTGGCCGGCCATCGCATGCAGCGCATCGAGCCGTTGCTGGCGCAGCGCATAGTCCACCGGACGCCGGTTGTCCGGATCGACGAGGCTCAGTTCGATGAGTTCGCTGCCCTGGTAGAGATCGGGCACGCCGGGCGAGCCGTATTTCAGCAGCGTGAGCGTGAGGCTGTTCCAGGCGCCGAACCATGCCAGCCTGTCCGCCAGCCGCTGGATGTCCGACAGGCACGCGCCCTCCTTCGGGTCGGCCAGGATCTCGCGCACGAAACGCTCGAGCGCGGTCTCGTAGTCCGCATCGGGCTGGGTCCATCGCGTGCGCAGCTTGGCCTCGCGGGCGGCCTTCTGCATGTACTGCCAGATGCGGTCGCCGTAGTCCGGCGCGGTGCCGGCGTCGAGCCCGCCAAGGGGCAAGGTGCCGAGCAGCGTCTGGTACAGCAGGTATTCGTCGGCGCGCGATGGCGCCTCGCCGGTGGCCAGCTTCCGCCGCGTGCCGCGGCACAGGCCATGCCAGCGCGTCAATGCCAGCACCCACGCGTTGGGCATTTCGGACAGCACGTCGATCCGGTTGCGCACGTCTTCGGAGCGTTTGTTGTCGTGCGTCGAGGTGGCGAGCATGGTGTGGGGCCAGCGCTGCGCGCGGTCGGCGCTGAGCGCGTGAAACGCTTCGACCTCGATGCCGAACCGGTCCGGTTCGCCCCCCACCTCGTTGAGCGCGCTGAGCGGAAAGTAGCGGTAGAAAGCCGTGTCCTCCACGCCCTTGGCCGCCACCGGCGCGCTGAACTGCTGGAAGCGCACCGCGAAGCGGCGCACCCGTTCGCCCAGGGCGGGCGGCGCCGAGGCGACGGCCTCGCCCCGCAGCGCGCGCCGCACGAAGCCGAAGATCGAACGGTCGGCATCGCCGCTCTGCCGTGCGGCTTCATCGACGGCCTCGTCGATGAAGCGCTCGTCCTGCGCCGAAGGGCCGTCGACGATGTAGGTGCGATAGACCGGCATGCACGCTCCCACGTCGGCCAGGGCGCGGCGCAGCGCATTGAGCGTGTAGTCGCGCGTGCTGCGGTCGGCCCTCGCGATGCGCAGCAGCTCGGTCGACAGCACGTTCAGTTCCGATGCGAGCGCATTGCGCATCACCTCGCGCCGGCCGGCGCGCGATACCGAGGCGAAGTCGTCCATGTCGCCGGTGAAGCGGTGCCACGCGTACAGGACGCTCGCCTCGGCGGCGGTGTCGACCAGCACGCCGTTGGCCACGTTCGCGAAGCGGTAGCCGGTGGTGCCGTGCACATGCCAGCTCCCGGGCACTTCCTCCCGCGCCCCGGCGATCTTCTCGGCCACCACGTACAGCGGCCGCGCGGGCCGTCCCTCGGCATCGCGCGCAGGCAGCACGAGCCCGGCGCGTCGCGCATAGCCTTCCTGCAGCTTGCGGAAGTAGCCGGCCGGATCGTAGAGCCCGTCGGGGTGGTCGATGCGCAAGCCGTCCACCGCGCCGGATGCGGCGAGGTCGAGCGCGAGGGACTGCGTGGCCTCGAACACCTCGTCGCGCTCGATGCGCACGGCTGCAAGGTCGTTGATGTCGAAGAAGCGGCGGTAGTTGATTTCGTCCGCCGCCACCCGCCAGTGCGCGAGCCGGTAGGCCTGCATCTCGATCAGCCGGTGCAATGCGTCGCGCGCCTCCGGCAAGGCAAGGTTCAGTTCCGCCACCGACGCCGCGAGCGCTTGCGCCACCGAGGGGTGGCCATGCGCGAGCCGCGCGAGCCGGGCCTTGAGAAGCTCCTTGTCGCGCACGCGTTCCGCACGCTCCCCGGCAGAAGACGCGCCGCGCCCCGGCAGATGGCCGAAGGCCGCGGCAAGGCTCGCCAGCCGGCCCGCGGCCTCCGCATCGCCGAGCCGCGCCAGCGCCCGCTCGAGCACCACGGGATAGCTCTCGGGCGCGAGCGGAAACCGGTGGCCGAAATAGCCGATGGCAAAGCTGCCGGCCGCGTCCTCGAAGCGCAGCACCAGCTCGCCGTTTTCCAGCGCCTCGCCGTAGTGCACGCCCAGCACGGGCAGCAGCACCTTGCCGGTCAGCTCGACGTTGAGTGGCTGCCAGTCGATGTCGAAGTGCTGGGCGAACAGCGAGGCGGGCCCGTTCTCCAGCACATCCATCCACCAGGCGTTGTCGGCGCCGAACACGCCCATGTGGTTGGGCACCATGTCCAGCAGCTGGCCCAGTCCGTTCGCCTTCAGCGCCGCGACGAAGCGCGCGAAGCCTTCGGCGCCGCCGAGCTCGGGGTTGATCTCGGCATGCGCCACCACGTCGTAGCCGTGCATGCTGCCCGCGCGGGCGCGCTGGATCGGCGAGCAGTACACATGGCTCACGCCGAGCTTCGCGAGGTAGGGCAGCACGCGGATCGCCTCGTCGAAGCCGAAGTCCTTGTGGAACTGCAGCCGGTAGGTGGCGCGCGGCACGCGGGTCTGCAGGCCGGGCAGCGCATGCCGCTCGCCCTCCTGTTCGACCCGGCGCGGCCGGGCCGCGCGCAGCGCCAGGCCGAGGCCGCGCATGCGCTCGCCGCCGGCCAGCACCGCGACCGGCACGGGCAGCTTGCGCCGCCAGTTGGGATGCGTGTCGACCGTGCCCGGCATGTTGGCCTGCGCCACCGCGCCCGCCACGTCCTCGAGCTGGACCATCATCAGCGCCGAGGGCGCGGCCGCCAGGAAGGCGTGCGCCGCCTCCACGACACGGGCGGACGGCATCGCGAGCCCGGCAGCCTGCGCCACGTCCTCGCGCGACAGCAGTCCGGCGTGCTGCATGGCCTGCATCAGCGCGATGCGCTCCCGCGCCCGGTCCATCAGCTGCTTGTCGAAGACGGCCGGGTCGGGGTACAGGCCCAGCACCAGCCGCTCCCGGAGGTCGTGGCCCGTCCACCAGCCCGCGAAGGTCGCGAGGTCGTGCGTGCCGATCGCGACCAGCGCAGCCGGCGGGTAGGCGTCGGGCGGATTGAATCCGCCACCCTGCCGCTTCTCGAAATAAAGCAGCCGGTAGGAGAGCACGTCGGCCCGTGCCAGCGCGGTCCGCACCGCATCTTCCACCGTGCCGAGGTCTTCGCCCACCACCAGGCAGCGGTGCCGATGGCTTTCGATCGCCACGATGGCGAGCATTTCGTCGAGCGCGCAGTAGACATACGCGCCCTCGTTCGCGCCGCGGCCCGGCGGAATCCAGAACAGGCGCATCAGGCCCATCACGTGGTCGATGCGCAGGGCGCCCGCGCCGCGCATGCCGGCGCGCAGTGTGTCGATGAAGAGGCGGTAGCCATCGGTGCGCAGGCGGTCGGGACGCAGCGGCGGAAGGCCCCAGCGCTGGCCGGCGGGATTGAATTCGTCCGGCGGCGCGCCGACGCTGGCGCCCTCTGCAAAACCCTGCTGCCGGGCCCAGGCGTCGGAGCCGGCACGGTCGACCGACACCGCCAGGTCCATGTACAGGCCGACGCCCATGCCGAGTGCGTCGCAGCGGGCGGCGGCCCGTGCCAGCTGGCGGGCGGCCAGCCACTGGAGGTATTGGTGGAACTGCAGGCGCTGCGCATGCGCCACCGCGAAGGCGGTCGCCTCGGCGGAGTCCGGATCCCTGTAGGCGACCGGCCATGCGTGCCAGTCCCACGCACCGGGATCGGCCGCCAGGAAATGGCCCTGCAAGGTCTCGAAGAGCGCGTGCTGCCGCAGGGCCTCGCCGCGCTCGGCAACGAAGGCCAGGAACCCCCTGCCCGTCTGGTCGGGCGCGCCCTCCAGCGACAGGTGCCGTGTGCGGAAATCGGCGAACAGCAGCTCGAGCACTTCGAACTTCGCCGCGGCCACGCCCGCGTAGTCCACCAGGGGCGCCGCCCGCAAGGCGGCGAGCCGCGCCTGGAAGCCGGGCGACTGCACCCGCTCGCGGGCCGGGGCGCAGCCCGCGAAATCGTCCACCGCCTCCACGTCGATGTACAGCACGTTGAGCTGCAGGCGGGACGAGGGGCTGTACGGGCTCGCGTGCGCCGGCGTGCTCGCGAACAGCGCATGCAGCGGATTGAGGCCGACGATGTCGGCGCCCTGCCCCGCCATGTGCACGACGAGTTCCTCGAGGTCGCTGAAGTCGCCGATGCCCCAGTTCCGCGGCGAACGCAGGCTGTAGAGCTGCACCGCCGCGCCCCAGACACGCCCGCCGCCACGCACGGCGGGCGGGCGGTAGCAGGCGCCTGGCGAGGCAAGGACCAGCGCCTCCGCGCGCAGTCCTTCGATGCGCAGCCGGTGGTAGCCCGCCTCGAGGGCCAGCGGAACCTGCAGGAGGCGCTCGCACAGCCAGAGCCCGTCGCCTTCGAGGCGGCGGCCGGTCTCGGGCAGCGCCTCGGCGTCGACCTCGCCCTCATGCACCCGTCCTTGCTCGTCGCTGAGCTGCCAGCGCAGCCGGCGCATCGACAGCGGCAGCCGCAGCCGCACCGACCACGAAGGACGCGATGCCTGCACGACCTGCACCGGCGGAAGTGCCTCGGTCCAGCGCGCACGGCGTGCCGCTTCCAGGGCGCGGCCCGCGTCGGCCGGGTCGTCGAGCGGCACGCCGAATTCGGCCAGCAGCGCAAGCAGGCTCTGCACGGAGACCTCGCGCTGCGCCCCGAAGGCATCGACATAGCCGGTGGCAATGCCGAAGTGCTCGCACAGCCGCCCGAGGTCGCCGTCGATGCCGCGGTGGCCTGCCTCATCCACCATGCAGGTGCTCCAGCGTCACATGCACCGCGCCGCGTGCCATCCGGAGGGTGCCGCCTTCGCGAGCTGTCGCGCCGTCGCTGTAGACGACCTCGCCGGGCGGCAACGCAACATCCTCCACCGGCTGCGGTCCGAAGTGGGCGAGCAGGTGCAGCCGCCCCGCTGCCGTGCCTTCTTCCTTTGCCGGTCCCAGGTTCCATTGCACCTGGAGCAGTTGGTTCTCGCAGCGGTAGGCGCCCGCGCCGGCCATGCCGGCCAGCCGCGGAACGATCAGGCGGTGGCGCAGGTCCAGCAGCTGCTGCACCTCGCAGAGCCTCGAAAAATGCGCGCGTGTCCCGCGCTCCCGCCAGCGCAGCTTCGAGGCGAGGAAAGTCGCTTCCGCATTCGGGTCCGGAATGCGCGCGCGGGCGGCTTCGTCCGCAAACGCCGCGAAGCCGCGGAACTCCGCGCGCCGCCCCTCGGACACCGCCGCCGCCAGGTCCGGCCCGAAGTCGCAGAAATACTGGAACGGCGTGGAGGCCGCGAACTCGTCGCCCATGAACAGCATCGGCACATGCGGCGACAGCAGCAGGCAGGCCAGCGCCGCGCGCACCAGCGCCGGATCGCCGATCGCATGGATGCGCTCGCCGAATGCGCGGTTGCCGACCTGGTCGTGCGTCTGCAGGAAGGACACGAACGCCTGCGGCGGCAACCCGGTGCTCGGCTCGCCGCGCCGCTCGCCGTGGCGGAATGCCGACGGCTGCCCCTGGTAGACGAAGCCCTCGGCCAGCGCACGGGCGAAACGGCACACCGGGTCGTCGGCATAGTCGGCGTAGTAGCCATCGCGCTCGCCCGTGGCCAGCACGTGCACCGCGTGGTGCAGGTCGTCGTTCCACTGCGCCGTTCCCGCCACCGGCAGGCCATGCCCGTCGCGCACCAGCATCGAGGCCTGGTTGGCGTCGTTCTCCAGCACCAGGTGAACATGGCGCTGCAGGCCCGGTCCGGCCTGCAGCGCCTCGCGGATTTCGCGCACGATGTGCGGCCGCGTCTCGTCGTGGATCGCATGAACGGCATCCATGCGCAGGCCGTCGAAGCGGAACTCCTCCACCCAGTAGAGCGCGTTGTGAATGAAGAAGTCGCGCACCGTGCGCGAGCCCGGCCCGTCGAAGTTGATCGCGCAACCCCACGGCGTCCGCCGACCGGCGTTGAAGAACTCGGGGCAGTACGCATGCAGGTAGTTGCCTTCCGGCCCGAAGTGGTTGTAGACGACGTCGACCAGCACCATCATCCCGAGCGAATGCGCCGTGTCGACCAGCGCCTTGAGCGCGTCGGGCGTGCCGTACGAGGCATCGGGCGCGAACGGCAGCACGCCGTCGTAGCCCCAGTTGCGCCGCCCCGGAAAATCCGCCAGCGGCATGAGCTCGATGGCGGTGATGCCGAGTTCGGCGAGCGCGGCCAGCCGTTCGCTGGCGGCGTGGAAACTCCCTTCGTCGGTGAAGGTGCCGATGTGCAGTTCGTAGACCACCGCCTCTTCCCATGGCCGGCCGCGCCATGCGCCGTCGGTCCATTCGAAGCGCTGCGGGTCGATCACCACGCTCGGTCCGTGCACGTCATCGGGGTTGCAGCGCGAGGCCGGATCGGGCACGCACGTGCCGTCTGCGAGCCGGTAGCCGTAGCTGTCGCCATGCTTCGCCGCCGGTACCGACGCGCGGTGCCAGCCCTGGCCGTCGCGCGCCATCGGCCGCGGCACGGTCTCACCGCCGGCCGCGCGGTGTTCGAGCACGATGGTTTCCGCCGAAGGCGCCCAGAGCGCGAAGTCCACGCCGTCGGCCTGCACCGTGGCGCCGAACGGCATGCGGTGCGAACGGGCGCTCATGGGGTGACCTCCGTGCCACGCACTGCGCTCATGGCCGCACGTCCGGCCGGCTCATCACGACGAGCGAGCGGCACTGCAGCGGATAGCTAGCCTCCGCCCAGGGGAGCGCCAGCGACGCCGCGTCCTCGGTCGTGGGCGGCGGCGAATTGCTCGCGGTGTCCACCAGCAGCCGCCACGTGCCATGCGGCGCCGGCGGCAGCGTGAAGGCGATCTCGTCGTGGTGCGCGTTGAGCAGCAGCAGGAAGTCGTCGTCGTGCTGCGCCTCGCCGCGCGGCCCGCGGTCGGCGATGCCGCCGCCGGGGATGTGCATCGCGATGCAGCGCGCATGGGGGTCGTTCCAGTCCTCCGGCCGCATCTCCTCCCCGTCGGGCTTGAGCCAGTGGACGTCGGTCACGGTCTCGCCTTCCGCGGGCTTGCCTGCGAAGAAGGTGCGGCGCCGGAACGAGGGGTGCGCGCGGCGCAGCGCCACCACGCGCTCGACGAAAGTCGCCAGCGCCAGCCGCTCGGGCGTGGGCGTCCAGTCGATCCAGCCGAGTTCGTTGTCCTGGCAGTAGACGTTGTTGTTGCCCTGCTGCGTGTGGCCGCGCTCGTCCCCGGCCAGCAGCATCGGCACGCCCTGCGACAGCAGCAGCGTGGCCAGCAGGTTGCGCTTCTGGCGCTCGCGCAGGGCCACGATCTCGGGGTCGTCCGTGGGCCCCTCCACGCCGCAGTTCCACGAGACGTTGTGGCTGTTGCCGTCGCGGTTGTCCTCGCCGTTGGCCTCGTTGTGCTTCTCGTTGTAGGACACGAGGTCGTGCAGCGTGAAGCCGTCGTGCGCCGTGACGAAGTTGATGCTGGCGCTGGGCCGCTTGCCCGACCAGCCGTACAGGTCTTCCGAGCCCGTGACGCGCCGGGCCACTTCGCCGATGAGCCCGCCGTCGCCCTTCCAGAAGCCGCGCAGGCCGTCGCGGTACTGGTCGTTCCACTCGGCCCAGCCGAGCGGAAAGTTGCCGACCTGGTAGCCGCCATGGCCCAGGTCCCAGGGCTCGGCGATGAGCTTCACGCGGTTGAGCGTGGGGTCCTGGCGGATCGCGTCGAAGAAGCCGCCCAGGTTCTCGACCTTGCCGGCCTCGCGCGCCAGCGCCGAGGCCAGGTCGAAGCGGAAGCCGTCGACGTGCATCTCCTCGGCCCAGTAGCGCAGCGAATCCATCACGAGCTGCAGCGCGTGCGGATGCTCGAGGTTCACGGTGTTGCCGCAGCCCGTGAAGTCGTCGTAGTAGCGGCGGTTGTCGGCGTTGACGATGTAGTAGGAGGCGTTGTCCACGCCGCGCATCGACAGCGTGGGCCCGAGCTGGTTGCCCTCGCAGGTGTGGTTGTAGACCACGTCGAGGATCACCTCGATGCCCGCCGAATGCAGCGTCTTCACCATGGTCTTGAACTCCTTCACCTTGCCCGAGGCGCTGTAGCGCGTCTCGGGCGCGAAGTAAGCCAGCGAGTTGTAGCCCCAGTAGTTCTGCAGGCCCTTCTCGGCGAGGTGCCGGTCGTTGAGGAAGCTGTGCACGGGCAGCAGCTCCACGGTGGTGACGCCCAACCGCCGGAGGTAGTCGACCACCGGCGCGCAGCCGAGTGCGGCATAGGTGCCGCGCAGCGCGGGCGGCACGTCGGGGTGCGTCATGGTGAAGCCGCGCACGTGCATCTCGTAGATCACCATGTCCTGCCACGGCACGGAGGGGCGGCGGTCGTCGCCCCAGGTGAAGGCGGTTTCGAGCACGCGGCCCTTGGGCATCAGCGGCGCGCTGTCGCGGCGGTCGAAGGAGAGGTCCTCGCGCTTGCTGCCCACGGTGTAGCCGTAGAGCGCGTCGCCCCACCGGAGGTCGCCCACCAGGTCCTTGGCATACGGGTCGACCAGCAGCTTGTGGGCGTTGAAGCGGTGCCCCTCCTCGGGTTTGTAGGGCCCGTGTACTCGGTAGCCGTAGGCCTGGCCGGGACGCGCCTCGGGCAGGTAGCAGTGCCACACGCCGTCGGTGCGCTCGCGCAGCGGAATGCGCTGCAGCTCGTGGCGGCCGCGCTCGTCGAACAGGCAGAGCTCGACCTTGTCCGAATGCTGCGAGAACAAGGCGAAGTTGACGCCTGCTCCGTCCCAGGTGGCGCCGCGCGGGTAGGGTCGGCCGGGCCAGATGGCCGTGATCGTCGGATTGGTTTTTCGTGTCATTCGGCGGGCCGGTGGGCGAGGTTGCGGGAGACGCTGCGTCAGCGCGGCGGCGCCTTGTCGTCCTTGATCTGGCGCGGCCACCAGCGCTCGATCTGGGCCTTCGCCCAATCCTTGCCGGCCAGCCCGAATGCCAGGGCCAGAGCAAAAACCACGCCCGCCAGGATCACGAGGAAGCTCTCGCGCACGATGTCGCCGCCGACCTTGATCTGGTCGAGCGCGATCAGGATCACGAAGGCCATCACGGCGTACTGCGCGACCTTGCCGAAGAGCGCCGCGTCCTGCATCTTCAGGCTGCGGAAATAGCTGCCCACCGCTTCGCCCACGAAGCGCGCAAAGTAGGAGCCGAAGGCCAGCACCAGCAGCGCCACGAACACGTTCGGCACGAACCAGACGATGCGCCCCAGCAGGTCGGCGATGTAGCTCAGCCCCATGCCGTTGAAGGCGATGAGCAGCGAGGCCAGGATCACCAGCCAGTACGTCAGGATGCCGAACAGGCTGCTGGTGTCTCCCGCCAGCCCGCCCTGGTGCAGGAAGTTGTCGAGCCCGGCGCGCTCGGTCAGCACGTTGAAGTTGATGGCGCGCAGTGCCTTGGTCACCGCGAAGCGGGCGGCCTTGGCGACCAGCCAGCCGACGAGCACCACCACCAGCGCGATCAGCAGGCGCGGAACGAAGGCGCCGACCTGGTAGAGGATGGCGCGCAGCGGCTCCAGGTGAATGCCGAAGTTTTCCATGGTGTGTCTTCCTGCGAGGTTGCGTCGGTGGTGGCGTCAGGCGCGGGACTGCCGGATCAGCGCGAGCACGCCGTGCAGCGGGACCTGCACCCAGTCGGTGCGGTTGTCGAGTTCGTAGCGCAGCTCGTACAGGGCCTTGTCGAGCTCGAACAGCGCGAGCAGTTCGGTGTCGAGGGCGGCGCCGTACCCGGCCAGGAAGGCGTCGCGGGTCGCCTGCTCCCACGCGATGGCCGGCGCGGCCAGCCGCTCGGCCTCGTCCAGGTTCTGCGCCACCCGGCGCAGCGCCGACCAGCGGGCGTAGTTGAACGAACGCAGCATGCCCGCCACGTCGCGCAGCGGCGAGCTCTTGGCGCGGCGCTCCTCGAAGGCGCGCGCGGGTTCGCCCTCGAAATCGATGATGACGAAGTCGTTGTCCTTCACCAGCACCTGGCCCAGGTGGTAGTCCCCGTGGTAGCGGCTCTTGATGCCGGCGCCTTCCACCGGATGGCGCGCCTCGATGCCGGCCCGCACCGCGTCGGCCGCGGCGAGCAAGTTGCGTGCATCGGCCTGCGCGGCGGGCGGCAGCAGGTCGAGCCGATCGCGCAGCAGCGCGAGCGTTGCCGCCGCATCGTCCGCCGCGTGTGTCTTGAAGCCGGCGAAGTCGGTGGCTGCGAGCGGCTCGGGGTCGAAGGCCGCCGTGCCGCTGCGCGTGGCGAGCGCGCGATGCAGCTCGGCCGTGCGCTGGCCCAGCGTGGCCATGAGCGCGAGGAAGCCGCCGTGCACCGCGGACACTTCGGGCGTGTCGCCGTCGGCAGTGGCCGCGTCGCGCAGGAAGCGCTCGAGGTAGCCGAGCGTGTAGTCCCAGCCGTCGCCCTGGTTGGACACGTAGCGCTGCACCATCGCCAGGGTCATCGTGCGGCCGTCGCTGGCGATGTATTCGAGCGCGCCGAGCACCGGCACGCAATGCGGGTAGCCCGCCACCTCGGTCAGGAAACGGCCCATCTCCAGCTCGGGGTTGATGCCCTCGCGCAGGTGACGGTAGCCCTTGAGGAACAGGGTCTCGCCCAGCGTGAGCACGGTGTTGCTGCTCACGCCGCTCGGACGGCCGACGGCCAGCGCGTCGATGTCGGCATCGCCCTGCACGAAGGCGGCCGTCGGCTTGAAGACCAGCCTGCCGTCGGCCGTCGGCAGTTCCCCGCCCTTGCGGATCGCGCGCACCAGTTCGCGGCAGAACGCCTCGTCGTAGAAGGCGTCACCCATCAGGCCGACCTGCGCCTGCTGCCGCACCTTGGCGAGCGCGGCCTGGGCCACGCCGGCCATGCGCTCCTCGTCGCGTTCTTCCCAGGCCAGTGCGAGCGGCATGAAATAGGTGGCGCCGCCGGGCGGGCCGTCGAGGCTGAGCAGCGACAGCATCCAGCTCATGCCGCCGGTCTCCCAGATCGCGTGGTCGACCAGCCGCGCGCGCTGGATGGGCGTGCCCTTCGAGGCGTACCAGCGCTGGATCTCGATGTGGCGCGGCAGCGTCTCCAGCTCGAACTGGTTGCGCATGCGCTCGGACATGCCGATGCGCCACGGCATCACGCGGTCGCGGAAGAAGCTGGTCCAGCCGTCGAACAGCACCAGCGTCGGCCACTCCTGCAGCGCCACGCCTTCCTGGTGCCAGCTCGGCGCGTCGACCTCGGCCGCGAGCTTGAACCAGTAGAAGCCGTACGAGGCCAGCGTCAGCAGGTACGGCAGCTCGCCGATCGGCGGAAACGGCGCCCGGCCCAGCATCTCGATGGGCACGCGGCCCTTGAAGGCCGAGAGGTCGAGTTCCACCGGCTGCGCCGCCCGCGAGAGGTTGAAGACGGTCAGGATGATGTCGTCGTCGTACTCGCTCAGGTAGGCCAGGATCTTGCGGTTGCCAGGCTTCAGGAAACGCCGCCTGCCGCGGCCGAAGGCGTAGCTGGTCTTGCGCACCGCCAGCATGCGCTTGGTCCAGTTCAGCAGCGAGCTGCTGTCGCGCGCCTGCGCCTCGACGTTGAGCGCCTCGTAGCCGAACATCGGATCCATGATCGGCTGCAGGTACAGGCGCTGCGGGTCGGCGCGCGAGAAGCCGGCATTGCGGTCGGGGCTCCACTGCATCGGCGTGCGCACGCCGTTGCGGTCGCCCACGAACACGTTGTCGCCCATGCCGATCTCGTCGCCGTAGTAGATGATGGGCGAGCCCGGCATCGACAGCAGCATGCCGTTCATGAGCTTCACGCGGTCGAGGTCGTTCTCCATCAGCGGGGCCAGCCGGCGGCGGATGCCCAGGTTGATGCGCGCGCGCATGTCGGCGGCGTACATGGTGTACATGTAGTCGCGCTCCTTGCTGGTCACCATCTCGAGCGTGAGCTCGTCGTGGTTGCGCAGGAAGATGGCCCACTGGCAGCCCTCCGGAATGTCGGGCGTCTGCTGCATGATCTCGACGATCGGGTGGCGGTCTTCCTGCGCGATGGCCATGTACATGCGCGGCATCAAGGGAAAGTGGTACGCCATGTGGCACTCGTCGCCGTCGCCGAAATACTCCCGCACGTCCTCCGGCCACATGTTGGCCTCGGCCAGCAGGAACCGGTTCCGGTACTGCGCGTCGATCGCGGCGCGCAGCTTCTTGATCACCGCGTGCGTCTCGGGCAGGTTCTCGTTGGTGGTGCCGTCGCGCTCCACCAGGTAGGGGATGGCATCGAGCCGGAAACCGTCCACGCCCATGTCCAGCCAGAAGCGCATGGTGCGCAGGATCGCCTCGAGGACGGCCGGGTTGTCGAAATTCAGGTCGGGCTGGTGGCTGAAGAAGCGGTGCCAGAAGTACTGCTTGGCGACCGGGTCCCAGGTCCAGTTGGAGGTCTCGGTGTCGGTGAAGATGATCCGCGTGCCCTGGTAGAGCTGGTCGGTGTCGCTCCACACGTAGAAGTCGCGCTCGGGCGAACCCGGCGGCGCGCGCCGCGCGGCCTGGAACCACGGGTGGTCGCTCGAGGTGTGGTTGATGACCAGCTCGGTGATCACGCGCAGGCCGCGCTCGTGCGCCTCGGCCAGCATCTCGCGGAAATCGGCGAGCGAGCCGTACTGCGGATGCACGTCCTCGTACTCGGAGATGTCGTAGCCGTCGTCGCGCAGCGGCGAGGGGTAGAACGGCATCAGCCAGATCGTGTTGACGCCCAGCTCCTTCACATAGTCGAGCTTGGCGCTCAGGCCCTGGAAATCGCCCATCCCGTCGTTGTTCGAGTCGAAGAACGCCTTCACGTTGAGCTGGTAGATCACCGCGTCGCGGTACCACAGCGGATCGTCGCGGGTGTCGATCTCGACCGTTTCGAGCGTGATGTGGGAGACGGGGGCGTTCATGGGCAGCGACCTCAGAGGAAGTAGTCGAAGTCGCGCTCGTCGCCATGCCGTCTGCGGACGACGAAGATGTGCGCGGGCATGGTGTCGGGATCGAGCCGGATGTAGTGCCAGTCGCCCTGCCAGACGAAGCGCTGGCCGCTCAGCAGGTCGTGCATCTGAAAGGCGTGCGCGCGCGGGACGCCCACGCTTTCGGGCTCCAGCCCGAGCCAGCCCGACTGCGGGGTGTGCGGATCGAGGTTGACCACGGTGACGATCACGTTGTCGCCCTCGGGCGAGGCCTTGGCATAGGCCAGCAACTGGCCGTTGTCGATGTGCAGGAAGCGCAGGCTCTTGTCCCATTGCAGCGCCGGGTTCTCGTGGCGGATGCGGTTCACCCGCGCGATGAAGGGCGCGAGGCTGGCGGGATCGTCGTGGTTCCAGTGGCGCAGCTGGTACTTCTCGGAATCGAGGTATTCCTCGCTGCCGGGGGCGCGCGGCAGGTGCTCCCGCAGTTCGTAGGCAGGCCCGTAGATGCCGTAGTTGGCCGCCAACGTGGCAGCCAGCACCAGCCGCGCCATGAACACCGCGGGTTCGCCGGTCTGCAGCTGCTCGTGCAGGATGTCGGGCGTGTTGGGCCACGCATTGGGACGGAAGTAGTCGATGCCCGGGCCGCTCGAGAGCTCGGTGAAGTATTCGACCAGCTCCTCCTTGGTGTTGCGCCAGGTGAAGTAGGTGTACGACTGCGAGAAGCCCAGCTTCGCGAGCCGGTGCATCACTTTCGGCCGCGTGAAGGCCTCGGCAAGGAAGATCGCGTCGGGATGCTCGCGCTTGACCTCGCCGATGGCCCACTCCCAGAAGGGGAAGGCCTTGGTGTGCGGGTTGTCCACGCGGAAGATGCGCACGCCCTCCCCGATCCAGTGGTCGATCACGCTCTTCAGCTCGGCCCACAGCGCGCGCCAGTCGTCGCACTCGAAGTTGAAGGGATAGATGTCCTGGTACTTCTTGGGCGGGTTCTCGGCGTACTGCACGGTCCCGTCGGGACGCCAGCGGAACCAGTCGGGGTGCGCCTTCACGTAGGGATGGTCGGGCGCGCACTGGAAGGCGATGTCGAGCGCGATCTCGAGCCCGTGCTCGGCGGCGCGTGCGAGCAGGCGCCTGAAGTCTTCCCCGGTGCCGAGCGCCGGCAGGATCGATTTGTGCCCGCCTTCGACCGCACCGATGGCCCACGGGCTTCCCACGTCCTCGGGGCCGCTCGCGAGCGCGTTGTTGGGCCCCTTGCGCTGCACGCGGCCGATCGGGTGGATCGGCGGGAAGTACAGCACGTCGAAGCCCATGGCCGCGATGGCCGGCAGGCGCGCCTCCACGTCCCTGAAGGTGCCGTGCACGCCGGGCCCGGCGCCGGCCGAGCGCGGGAACAGTTCGTACCAGGTGCTGAAGCGGGCCCGCTCGCGGTCGGCCACCAGCGGCAGCTCGGCCGGATGGCGCACCGCGTGCCGCCGGTCGGGATGGCGGCGCGCCAGCACGGCGTACTCGTCGTCGAGCGCCAGGGCCTTCAGCGAGCTCGCGTCGAAGGCCAGGTCGGCCGCCCTCGCATCGAGCTCGCTGGCCCAGCGCTGCAGCGCGGTGCGGTCGGCGCCCTCGGCCCGCGCGGCGGCGGCGGCGATCTCCAGCGCGCCGACCTGCGCGGCGACGCGCAGGTCGGCGGCATCGACACGCCGCGCCATCTCGTAGCGCCACGAGTCGAACGGATCCACCCAGGCCACCGCCGTGTAGACGTAGCGCCCCGGCGACGGCGGAGAAAAAGAGGCCTCCCACACGTCGTTGCCGAGCGGCTTCATCGGCACTTCGCGGAACTCCGCCTGGTCGTGCGCGCGCCAGCACAGCTGCACGCGCAGCACGTCATGCCCGTCGGTGAAGCAATGCGCCCGCACCCGCACCTGCTCGCCGGCCACGCACTTCACCGGGAAGCGGCCGTTGTCCACGCACGGCAGCACCGCATCGATGACCGCGCGGACGGTGCCGTTGTCGATGTCGGCCGCCGCGGGAACCGGCCGTGTCGCAAAGATGTTCTTCATGAGGGGCGGTGCTCCAGGATCAGCGTGGACAGCGGCGGCAGGGTCAGGCACACCGATTGCCTGCGGCCGTGGGAACGCACCGGTGCCGCCTCGACGCCGCCGAGGTTGCCCCAGCCCGAGCCGCCGAACTCCGTCGCGTCGGTGTTGATCAGCTCGCGCCAGTGGCCGCCCAACGGCACGCCCAGCAGGTAGTTGGTGCGCGGCACCGGGGTCATGTTGCTCACCACCAGCAAGGGAGGGCTGCCATCGCGCGCCTTGCGCAGGAAGGCGAACACGCTGGCGTTGGCATCGTCGGCCGCGATCCATTCGAATCCGGAAGACGAGAAGTCGACCTGATGCAGCGCCGGCGCGCTGCGGTAGACACGGTTGAGCTGGGCCACCAGGCGCTGCAGCCCGCCGTGTCCTTCGAGCTCGCAGACCCACCATTCGAGTTCGCCGTCGTGCGTCCACTCGCGGCGCTGGCCGAACTCGCCGCCCATGAAGAGCAGCTTCTTGCCCGGATGCGCCCACATGAAGCCGAACAGCGCCCGCAGGTTGGCGAACTGCTGCCAGCTGTCGCCGGGCATCTTGTTGAGCAGCGACCCCTTGCCGTGCACCACCTCGTCGTGCGAGAGCGGCAGCACGAAGTTCTCGTGGAAGGCATACACCAGCGAGAAGGTCAGCTTGTGGTGGTGGTGCTTGCGGTGGATGGGCTCTTCCTTCATGTACGACAGCGTGTCGTGCATCCAGCCCATGTTCCATTTCTCGCCGAAGCCCAGGCCGTCCATGTCGGTGGGCCGGGACACGCGTGGCCAGGCGGTCGACTCCTCGGCCACGGTGATGGTGTCGGGGTGCTCGCGGTAGACGGCGCGGTTCAGGGTCTGGAGAAAGTCGATGGCCTCCAGGTTCTCGCGGCCGCCGTGGCGGTTCGGAATCCACTCGCCGTGCTGGCGCGCGTAGTCGAGGTACAGCATCGACGCGACGGCATCCACGCGCAACCCGTCCACGTGATAAAGGTTGAGCCAGAACAGGCCGGACGACACGAGGAAGCTGCGCACCTCCGGCCGGCCGTAGTTGAAGATGCTCGAATTCCATTCGGGATGGAAGCCCTGCCGCGGGTCGGCGTGCTCGTAGAGGTGCGTGCCGTCGAAATACGCGAGACCATGCTCGTCGGTCGGAAAGTGCGAAGGCACCCAGTCGAGCAATACGCCGATGCCCTGCTGGTGCAGGTGGTCGACGAAGTACATGAAGTCCTGCGGCGATCCGAAGCGCGCCGTCGGTGCGAAGTAGCCGGTGGTCTGGTAGCCCCACGAACCGTAGAACGGATGCTCGGTCACCGGCATGAGTTCGACGTGGGTGAAGCCCATCTCGTTCACGTAGTCGGCGAGCTGGTGCGCCATCTCGCGGTAGTCCAGGAACCGGCCGTCGCGGCGCCGCCACGACCCCAGGTGGACCTCGTAGACCGACATGGGCGCGTCGAGCGCATTGCGCGGTCCGCGGTTTGCCATCCACTGCGCGTCGCCCCAGTCGTACGAGAGTTCGCAGATGCGCGAGGCGGTAGCGGGCGGCTGCTCGGCGCCGAAGGCGACGGGGTCGGCCTTGTCGACCGTGTAGCCGCCGTGGCGGGAGCGGATGCGGTACTTGTAGGCCTGGCCGACCGCCGCGCGGGGCGCAAGGCCTTCCCAGATGCCGGTGCTGTCGGGGCTGGGTGCCAGCGGGTCGGCGTCGCCGGACCAGTGGTTCCAGTCGCCGACCACCGAGACCGACTCTGCATTCGGCGCCCACACCGCGAAGCGGGCGCCGCCCTCTTCCTGCGGATGGCAACCCAGAAGGTCGTACAGGCGGGAGTGGGTTCCCTCCCGAAAAAGGTATGCGTCTTGCTCGTCCTGGCGTGAATGATTCAACGGCACCGGCGTTCCTTGATTGAATTGAAGGCCAGCGGAGCGGTTGTTCAAGGAACGATTCCGGTCCTCCCATGGCCTGCGTTCAAATTTGCGGGGACGCCGGACGCCGCAGATAAGGCCTGCGCCGCCTCGCCGTGTCGGAGAGCTGCCCGTGTCGCTCGTGCGTCCGCCGTTGAGCGGGGAGCGTTCAGGCGCTTACTTCGCAGGCAGCCGCGTGAGCCTGCTGCAACGGGGAGAGGTTTCGACGAGTGCGAAAGTCGTCGAGCGTGAGCTCGACCGGCTGCCGGGGATCGGCCCTGTAGCGGGCAATGGCGGCGGCCTGAATTGCATCGAAGTACTTCTTGCACACATCCAGCAACAGGTCACCCATCTCGCGCGTGCCGAACACGTCGTGCAGGGTGTCCTCGGAAATCTCCACCACGATCCGTACGCCGTCCGGTCCGTCCGGATAGACGGCAAAACGCACCGTCGCGGTATCGAAACAATAAATACCTTCGAAGGCCATGCCTGTCTCCTTTTTTCGGAGTGTTCCGCGCGGCGGACATTGAACGCGCATTGGGGGGCGGCGGGCGATGGATTTCTGCGCGTGTTCAGGCAGGACCCTGCCTACAAAAACGGGGCGGGGAATTTCGCCGGTTCGTGCAGAGCGATTTCAGGTGGCGGCCATGCGCCGGCATTCCGTTGCGCACTGCCCGCAGGCTTCGGCGCAGCGCCGGCAGTGGTCCATGTCGTGGCTGGCGCACTCGGCCTCGCAGAGCCCGCAGATGTCGGCGCACAGACCGCAGATGAGGCCCGCGTTTTCGCTGTGCCTCGCCATCGCGCCCGCGGCCGTGGTGCAGATCGCCGCGCAGTCCAGATCGAGTGCGATGCAGCGCGCCAGGGTGCTCGACGCCTCCTCGACACACGCGGCGGCGCAGCGGTTGCACGCACTCGCGCAGGCATTGCAGAGCGAGATGCAGCGACTGCAGTCGGAGGAGCCCGGGTTCGCCATTTCTGCTCCTTGGAAAGCCTGGACAGGGACAGGACGTTTCCTTTTTCCTCCCGCGGCAGGCAGCCCGATGTGGGAAGAGACCGCTCCCGGGTGTCGTCCGGGCCATGGGTTGCGCCGGGACGCCGCCATGAAGCCTGCCCGGCGATCCGCCGGCGGGTGATAAAAAGGCAGCCCCCAGGCGACGATATGCGTTCATGACCGACCTTGATGCCCCTGCGCGCGCGTTGATCGACACCTGCTCGCAGGCTTCACTCGCGCTACTGGAGCGCAACCTGACGCCGCACGGCATCCTGGCCGCGAGCCGCACCGAGGCCGCCGTGGCGCGGCGCTACACGCGCATCTTCGGACGCGACGCCGCGATATGCGTGATGGCCATGTGCGGCAGCGGCGTGCCCGCGCTCGAGCAGGGTGCGGTGGCCAGCCTCGATGCGCTCGCGGCGCAGCAGGCAGCCAACGGACAGATCCCCAAATACGTGGACCCGGAGGGCCAGGATGCCGACTTCTGGTATCTGGGCTGCATCGACGCCACCTTGTGGTGGCTGATTGCGGTCGATCATGTGCGCCGCCATGGACGCGTCGGCCCCTCGCACTGGGACAGCGGCGTGGGCCGCGCGATCGGCTGGCTGCTGGCCCAGGAGCACCAGCACTTCCGGCTGCTGCAGCAGAACGAGGCCAGCGATTGGGCCGACATCATGCCTCGCTCGGGGTACGTGCTGTACAGCAACGCCCTCTGGTACGACGTCAAGCGCCGCTATGCGCTGGACCAGGCCGAGGAGACGCGGCACCACTTCAATCACCTGTTCAATCCGTTCCAGCGCGACCTGCCCGAATACCACCGGGCCCGGCTGCTGCGGCACTATGCACGCCGCGGGCGGCGCGATCCCGGGCTGTACCTCAGCTTCGTCAATCTGGCCGTCGTCGGCAACGAGGGGGACGTGTTCGGCAACGTGCTGGCCCTGCAGAGCGGGCTGGCCGATGCCGCCATGGCGCGTCGCATCGTCCAGACCCTCATCGCGGCACGTGCCGGCGATCCCTATCCCGTGCGCGTGGTCCTGCACCCGCTGTCGCGCCAGCATGAACTGTGGCGGCCGTACATGGCGCGCCATCAGCAAAACAGCGTGCACCAGTACCACAACGGCGGCATCTGGCCCTTCGTCGGAGGCTTCTGGGTGATGGCGCTCGCCCAGCACGGCCTGACCGAACTGGCCTGGTCCGAGCTCGCGCGCTTGGCGCATGTCAACGGACTCGACGACTGGCGTTTCACCGAGTGGTTCCATGGCCGGACGCTGGCGCCGATGGGGATGGCCGGACAGAGCTGGAACGCCGCAACCTTTCTGCTCGCACAACGTGCCCTGCGGGGCGGCAAGGCGGCTTGCTGACGGTGCGCAGCGGCTACGGGCCGGTGTTCACCGCGGATCTTGCGCGGCGGACGACATCGACGCCAGGCTCCTCTCCTCGGGCCGGTTTTCGTTCAGGCCGGCGAGCACCAGAACGACTGTCGCCAGGAGCGTGGCCGTGCCGAAAGCCAGAAATTGCAAGGTTCCGTTCAACGTGATGTTCATGGCGGCTGCGCCTCCGGGTCGGTTGTGATGCGTCGCGCCGGGAAGGAATCCGAAAGCGCGCCGCCATTCTTGGGCAGGAGGTTCCGCGCCTCCTTGCGCTGGATCAATCCCCAGGGCTTTACGAAAAAATGTATGATGCACATCATGCGAAATTCGAAGCACAACGCCAGGGCAGCGGCCAAGGAAGCCTCGCACGAGCGCATCGTGTCGGTGGCTGCACGGGCGATCCGTCGCAGCGGCTACGACGGGACCGGGGTCGCCGACATCATGAAGGAGGCCGGCCTGACCCATGGCGCCTTCTACGCCCACTTCGCGTCGCGCGAGGCCATGCTGGCGGAAGCGGCGAGTCGGGCGTGTGCCGAGTCGGCCGCCGTGGCGGCAGGCGTCGTTGCCAGCGTGCCCTCCGAGCAGGCTTTGGCATCCATGCTTCGCACCTACCTCTCGCGCGAACACCTGGAGCAGGTGGAGATGGGCTGTCCCCTGGCCGCGCTGGGCTCGGAGACGCCGCGCCAAGCGCCCGAAGTCCGCCGGACGACCACCCGGCACATCAAGGAAATGATCGATCTTGTCGCCCGCCAGTCGCCCGACTGGGGACAGCCCGGCGCCCACGAACGGGCACTCGTGACCCTCGCCACCATGGTGGGCACATTGCTGCTGGCGCGTGCCGTCGACGAGCCCGCACTGTCGGACAGTTTGTGCGCGGCCGCATTGAAGCACCTGCCCCCCGCCTGAATCCACCGAAACACATCGCCTGTTCGTTCGCCAAAACATATGATGATCATCATTCGAGATGCGCGCAACGCCCTTTGGCCGCGCCCTGCTCCGTCTGCTCGACAGCGCGCCCCGCGTGCCGGCGAGTTCCGAACCACGCACGCCGAAGGAGAAACGTCGTGAACACGAAAAGCAAGGTTGCCCTCGTGACGGGCGCCTCCTCGGGCATCGGCGAAGCGACCGCGCAGCGGCTTGCGAAGGCCGGCTACAAGGTGTACGGGACCAGCAGGCGCGAGGGCCAGGCGGGCCAACGATCGTTCGAGATGCTGTCCCTCGATGTGACCAGGGACGAGTCGGTCGAAGCTGCCGTCCAGAAGGTGATGCAGCTGGAAGGCCGCATCGACCTTCTCGTCAACAACGCCGGCTTCGGGGTCGCACCGGCCGGTGCGGAAGAGAGCTCGATCGCGCAGGCCCAGTCGATCTTCGATACGAACTTCTTCGGGATGGTCCGGATGACCCGGGCCGTCGTGCCGCACATGCGCCGCCAGAAGAGTGGCCGCATCGTCAACATCGGCTCCGTGCTGGGTTTCCTGCCAATGCCCTACATGGCGCTGTATTCCGCCACCAAGCACGCGGTCGCGGGCTATTCGGAATCGCTCGACCATGAGCTGCGCACGATGGGCATCCGCGTCTCGGTGGTCGAGCCCGCCTACATCAACACCCCGTTCGACGCGAACCTTTTGAAACCCGATGCTTCCCTGGAGGTGTACCGCGAAATCCGTGCGGGCGTGGAGAAGCGGGTCAAGGAAGTGCTGGTGGGCGCCGATGGGCCTGACGTCGTGGCCGACATCGTGTTGAAGGCGGCCAACGCAACGCACCCCAAGATCCGCTACGCCCCCGGCCTCGCCAGCCGCATGCGCCTGCTGCGCAGGTTTGCGCCTGCCAGCCTGCTCGATGCAGGGGTTCGAAAAGACCTGCGTCTCGAAGCATAGGGCGCCGGCCGATTCGCAGAGGCTTGGCCCCAGATACGACAAACAAGGAAGACCATGAAAGCATTCGTTCTCGATCGATACGGCAAGGCAGGTGCGCTGCGGCCGGCAGATGTGCCGATGCCGGAGCTGCGCGATGACGAGGTCCTGGTCCAGGTCCATGCCGCCGGCGTGAACCTGCTGGACGCCAAGATCAGGGATGGTGAGTTCAAGCTCATCCTGCCCTATCGCCTGCCCCTCATCCTGGGCCACGACGTGGCAGGCGTCGTGGCCCAGGTCGGATCACGCGTGCAGCAGTTCAGGCTGGGTGACGAGGTCTATGCGCGGGCGGATGATTTCCGCATCGGCACATTCGCCGAGTACGTCCCCGTCAAGGAAGCTTCCCTGGCGCTCAAGCCCAAGGGGCTCACGATGGAGGAAGCCGCTTCCATTCCGCTGGTGGCCTTGACGGCCTGGCAGGCATTGGTCGAGAAGGCCGACCTGAAGAAGGGACAGAAGGTCTTCATCCAGGCGGGCTCCGGCGGCGTGGGCACCTTGGCCATCCAGCTGGCCAAGTACCTGGGGGCCACCGTCGCCACGACGACGAGCACGGCCAATGTCGCGCTCGTGAAGAGCCTGGGCGCAGACGTCGTCATCGACTACAAGTCGCAGGACTTCGAGGAGGTCTTGCGCGACTGCGACGTGGTCTTGAACAGCCAGGATGGCAAGACACTCGAAAAATCTCTCCGCGTGCTCAGGCGCGGCGGAAAGCTCATCACCATCTCCGGACCGCCCGATCCCGAATTCGGCAAGGAAATCGGGGCATCCGGGTTCGTGAAACTGGTCATGCGGCTGTTGAGCGCAGGCATCAGGCGCAAGGCAAGGAGCCGCGGGGTCGGCTTCTCCTTCCTCTTCATGAGGGCGAACGGCAGCCAGCTGCGCGAGATCGCCCGTCTCTTCGACGCCGGTGCCGTCCATCCCGTGATCGACCGGGTGTTCCCGTTCGAGTCGACCAATGAAGCCCTGGCCTACGTCGAAGCGGGCCGTGCAAAGGGCAAGGTCGTCGTCAAGATCAGGTGAACTCGTTCGACGCCGCCAGGCCGGGGGTTCAGCGCACCAGCAAGACCGGCACGGTGCAGGCGGCCAGCACCTTGTTGGCGACCGATCCCAACACCAGGTTCGCCAGGGGGCCGTGGCCTCGCGATCCCATGACCAGAAGATCGAACTGGCCCTTCTGCGCAAACGCCGCGATCTCTTCCGCGGGATGGCCGATCCTGTGCTCGAAGCGCGCTTCGATGCCGTGCTCGGCCAGCATGGCGCGCACGGGCTCGAGCACTGTCCGGGCGTCGTCCTCGTAGTACCCATGCACCAGGTCCGGCCCCGCAAACGCCGCTGCACGGTGCGGCACGGGCAGCACGGCATGGAAGACCGTGAAGGCGTGGCCCGCCTTCGACCACTCCTTGTGCGCGATCAGGTAGGACAGCATGCGATTCGTGTAGTCGCTGCCGTCGACGGCAAGCAGGATTTTCATGATGGTTCCTTGGACAGGGACGTTCCCCGATGTCCCGATGGTCGTGGCAAGCCTGGCGGTTCGTCTTGCGCTGCATCAAGGCATTCGCCGTCCCCTGCCGTTACAGCGCCGGGCCGAGGCCGAGGGGCGCCGGCACCGCGTTCACGATGCGGGTGAACAGCGCGTTGTACGCCTGGTCCGGCGTGTGCCCCGTCAGAGGGTCGCGGTTCTGGGCAAAGGCCTCGTCGAGCTCGCGCCAGTCCGCGTCGGAGAGCACGCGTTCGGCCAGGGGAAGAATCTCCCGCTCCTCCATGGCCATGTGGTCGAGGTAGAAATCGACGTACTGCCCCACCAGCCTCTCGAAATCCTCTCGCCGCGACTCCCCGAGCATTTCGAATGCGAGCAAGGCGTGCTCGACGTTGCGGATCTTCCGTTCGCCCTTGGCGTGGTCGCTGTCGAGCTTGTCCATCAGCTCGCGCGACATCGGCGTCCTGGCGCGCAGCTTGGGAAACAGCAGATCGGTCTCCTTGCGGTGGTGCCGCTTCTCGGGAAACTCGTCCACATAGAACAGCATGGCCCGCAGTGTCGTGAAGTCGGGCATCGTGCCCTTGCGGCGGTGCTGCTCGAGCAGCATGACGATGGAGCGCAGCATGGCCGCGAGCGCGGCATGTTCCTGGCGAATGATCCGGACCGTGGCATGTGTCATGGGAGGCTTTCCTTGCATGCCCCGAGCGTCGCAATTTCCAGGGCGCCGCGGGTTGTTCCAGATCAAGTCCGGCGCATGCGGCTTGATCGATGTCAAGGCGCGGCGCGGCAATGTCCGGATACTGAAGCCACACCCACTCACCGTCCGGAGGCAGGTATGTACCAGCGAATTCTCGTTCCCATCGACGGCAGCTCGACATCCGGCAAAGGCTTGACCGAAGCCATCCGCCTGGCCAAGCTGACCGGAGGCCGGCTGCGCCTGGTCCACGTCATCGACGAGCTCTCGTTCGCGCTCACCATGGACGCGTATGCGGGCCGTGCCGGCGACTGGCTGAAGGAATTGCGCGCCCACGCCGCCACGCTGCTCCAGGACGCGCGGGCCCAGGCGGGCGAAGAGAACGTCGAGGCCGATGCCGTGCTGCGCGACAGCTTCAAGGGCGCGGTGCACGACCAGGTGATCGCCGAAGCGGAGGCATCGCAAGCCGACCTGATCGTGATCGGCACCCACGGCCGCCGCGGCCTCGGGCGCTGGGTCATGGGCAGCAGCGCCGAGCACATCCTGCGGATGTCGCCGGTGCCCGTGCTGCTGGTGCGCGCGCCCGAAACCGCCAGAGCGGAGTTCGAGCGCTTCACGCTGCCGACCGGGACGCTGGCCAGCCAGTAGCGATGCCGGTCAGCCGTCGAGCGGCACGCCGCCGCCGAATCGGCAGATCCACTGGTCTTGCAGTTCCTGCTGGACGGCACCGAGGGAGCGCTGCCAGGTCAGCAGCATTTCCCACTGGATGCGCTGTGCCTGCAGCAGGCTTTCACAGCCCACCCTTTGCCAATCCACCAGGGATCGAAGGTAGCTGTCGTCGAAGGGAAGTGTCGCGGGGAGATTGTTGGGCATGGCGCTCTCCAAATGGTGAAGTCGTTCGCTCGAAAGCCTCGACGCGGGTGACGCACTCTCCCAGGGACGTTCCAGCGCTTTTCTTCATTCGCGGATGTGCCAGTTGCCGTCGCTCTGCCGACAGGCACTGCCGCCCACCCGGTCGTTTCGGCCGCCGACCACCGCGTCGACGGTGAAGTCGCGGCAACGCGTGCCGCCCTGCTCGAACGAGCGCCCGGGCGTCACCACGAAGCTGTCGCCCGTGTCGCGATTGCGCCAGGCCGATGGCTGGCCATCATCGGATGCCGACTCCAGCGCGCGCGCCACGCGGCGGCGATCGCTGCCATCCAGGGCCTGGGCGGCCACGCTGCCCAGTGCCCTGCCGCCGAACGCTCCGGCGAGCGTGCCGTCCTGCCCGCGCCCCGGCCCGCTGCTGCAGGCGCCCAGCGCCATGGCGAGGCAGAAGGTTGCGAAGGCCGACACAAGGTTCATGGCTCATCCTCGGGACCGCGCCGGGTTCAGGCATAGGACCGCAGGCGCATCGAGAAATCGGCCAGCGGGGCGATCCCGCTGGTTTCGGCACGCTGGCACCAGTCCTCCAGCTGCCTGACGAGTTGCTCGCCCGTTGCGGCGGAGCGGCTCCACAGCGCGGTCAGTTCGCGGCGCATGGCGTACATCGTATCCAGCGCCTTCGACGCGCGCAACGCCAGCGCCAGCTGGGTATGCCGCGCCTCGCCGAGCGCGCGCTCGTCCTTGCCGAGCCAGGGCTTCACGGTCTTCAGTGCGCTTGCGTCCAGCGGGGAAAGATGGCGCAGGCGGCTTATTTCCGCGGCGTAGGCCTTCTTCAGCGAGCGGGTATAGCTCGACAGCACGTCATAGTGATATTTGATGATGGCCTGCACGGTGTCGAGGTCGACATCCGGCCGCGGTGCGACGAGCCGCGGCGTCGGCGCGAGGTGCTTCACCTGCGCGAGACCCAGCGCCTGCAGCACGCGGATGTACAGCCAGCCGATGTCGAACTCGAACCACTTGTTCGACAGCTTGGCCGAGGTCGGGAAGGCGTGGTGGTTGTTGTGCAGTTCCTCGCCGCCGATCAGGATGCCGATCGGCGAGATATTGGTGCTGGCGTCCGAGGCGGGCCAGTTGCGATAACCCCAGAAGTGGCCGATGCCGTTGACCACGCCGGCCGCCCAGAACGGGATCCACGCGATCTGCGTGAGCAGGATCAGCGCACCCGGCACGGCCCCGAACAGCGCCAGGTCCACCACGCCCATCAGCACGATGCCCAGGAGCTTGTACCTCGAATAGAGCGCGTGCTCGATCCAGTCGTCCGGCGTGCCGTGGCCATAGCGCGCGATGGTGTCGGGCTTTCGCGCCTCGCGGACGTACAGGAGCACGCCGCCCCACAGCACGCGGTGGATGCCCAGCACCTGCGGGCTGTGCGGGTCCTCGGGCGTGTCGCACCTGGCGTGGTGCTTCCGGTGCACCGCGGCCCATTCCTTCGTGACCATGCCGGTCGTGAGCCAGAGCCAGAAGCGAAAGAAATGGCTTGCGATCGGATGCAACTCCAGCGCACGATGTGCCTGGTGCCGGTGCAGGAAGATGGTGACCGAAGCGATGGTGACATGCGTGAGCGCCAGCGCGACCAGCACGGCACCCCACCAGGGAAGATCGAAGACGCCGGAATAAAGCAGGGATTGCATTCGTACCTCGTGAAAAGAGGACGAATTCTGTGGACCGTCGCAGCCCGGGGCCTTGACACAGATCAACAGGCGGTTTGGCCGGAATCACGCAACCGGCCAGTTGATCCAGCGCAACCGGGCCGGCGGCCGGGGTCACTAGAGTGAATGCATCCGTCCAGCCCGGACCGAGTTTGACCCTAGCGAGAGGATTGCCATGAACCCGGACATCGAACTCAGACATGAGGTTTTTGCCCAGCTGAACTGGGACCCGGCCGTCAATGCCTGCGACGTCGAGGTGCGCGTCGAGGATGGCGTGGTGACGTTGAGCGGCAAGGTGGCGAATGCGGCCCAGCGGGACGCCGCGGAATGCGCGGCGCGGCGCGCGGAAGGCCTGACGACCCTGGTGAACCTGCTCACGATCCGCGGCGCGGAGGATCTCCCGGGACGCGCCGCGTCGCCGGACCTTCATTCGGCCTGATGCGAGTCCTGCGAGACGGTGCCGCCGGACGGCGCGGCGCTGCGGGCCGGCCAGAGGGCGAACGCCGAGGCGGCCTGGTATCCCGCCGCGCGCCAGAACGCATCCGTCTGCGCGGTGGCCAGCGCGAACCAGTCCTCGGCCTGCATCACCGCATGCGTTTCGGCGCGGGTTTGCGCGATGCCGTCCTGCAGCGCGTGCGATGCGAGGCTCAGGCACTGCACGCCGCTCAGCTGCAGCATCTCGAACGTGTGCAACCCGATGCTCCATTGCGCCTTGCAGAGCGCCAGGGGGAAAGTGAAATCGGCAGGCATGCGGTGTCCTTCGGGGCGTTTGTGGCAGATGCCGATGCTGAAGGCGTTCGACCCGGGACGGCTTGCGCAGGATCAAGGTCCCGCATACCTTCCTTCCGTATCCGTCTGAAACAAGGAGCTCGACATGGTTTCGACAGGCATTCCGACGGCCCAGGACGACTTCCAACGGCTGGACGCCTGGTGGCGCGCCGCCAACTACCTGTCGGTGGGCCAGATCTACCTGATGGACAACCCGCTGCTGCGCGAGAAGCTCGCGCTTTCGCACATCAAGCCGCGCCTGCTGGGGCATTGGGGCACCACGCCGGGCCTGAACTTCATCTATGCCCACATGAACCGCGCCATCCATGCCCGCGACCTCGATGCGATCTTCGTCGCGGGACCGGGACACGGCGGTCCGGGCGTGGTGGCCAACACCTACCTGGAAGGCACCTACAGCGAGGTGTACCCGGCGATCGGGCAGGACGCCGACGGCCTTCGGCGCCTGTTCACCCACTTCTCCTTTCCCGGCGGCATTCCGAGCCATGTCGCGCCTGAAACGCCCGGATCGATCCACGAAGGCGGCGAGCTGGGCTACTCGCTGCTGCACGCCTACGGCGCCGTGTTCGACAACCCCTCGCTGCTCGCCTGCTGCGTGATCGGCGACGGCGAGGCCGAAACCGGCGCACTCGCGGCCAGTTGGCATTCCAACAAATTCCTGAACCCCGAACGCGACGGCGCCGTGCTGCCGATCCTGCATCTCAACGGCTACAAGATCGCCGGCCCGACCGTGCTCGCGCGCATCGGCGACGAGGAGCTGACCCAGCTGCTGCGCGGCTACGGCCACGAGCCCTACTTCGTCGCCGGGGATGAGCCGGCCGCCATGCACAGGCTGATGGCCGCCGTGCTCGACACGGCCCTCGACCGCATCCGGGCGATCCAGGCGAGCGCGCGCAAAGACGGTTTTCGCACCCGGCCGTGCTGGCCGATGATCGTGCTGCGTTCCCCCAAGGGCTGGACGGGACCGCAGCAGGTGGATGGCCAGCAGATCGAAGGGACCTTTCGCGCGCACCAGGTGCCGCTGACCGGTTTTGCCGACCGGCCCGATCACGTCGGCTTGCTCGAGAACTGGATGCGCAGCTACCGCCCCGAGGAGCTGTTCGACGCCCAGGGCCGCCTGCGCGCCGACATCGCCGCCCTTGCTCCCAAGGGCCGGCGCCGCATGAGCGCCAACCCGCATGCCAATGGCGGACTGCTGCTGAAGGACCTGGCGATGCCGCCCTTTCGCGCGCACGCGGTGCCCGTCGCGTCGCCGGGCGCCGTCGATGCCGAGGCCACGCGCGTCGCGGGCAACTTCCTGCGCGAGGTGATGCGGGCCAATGCGGACGCGCGGAATTTCCGCGTGATGGGGCCGGACGAAACGGCGTCGAACCGGCTCGGTGCCCTGTTCGAGGTGACCGGACGGACCACGACGGCGCGGATCGAACCGGGTGACGACCACCTGTCGCCGGACGGCCGGGTGATGGAGGTCCTCAGCGAACACCTCTGCCAGGGCTGGCTCGAAGGCTACCTGCTGACCGGGCGGCACGGCTTCTTCTCGTGCTACGAGGCCTTCATCCACATCGTCGATTCGATGTTCAACCAGCATGCCAAATGGCTCAAGGTGTCGCGCGGTATCGGCTGGCGGCGGCCGATCGCATCGCTGAACTACCTGCTCACCAGCCACGTCTGGCGGCAGGACCACAACGGCTTCAGCCACCAGGACCCGGGCTTTCTCGACCACGTGGTGAACAAGAAGGCGGAGATCGTGCGCGTGTACCTGCCGCCCGACGCCAACACCCTGCTCTCGGTGGTCGACCATTGCCTGCGCAGCCGCGACTGCGTGAACGTCGTCGTGGCGGGCAAGCAGCCCGCCCCGCAGTGGCTGGACATCGAGGCTGCGGCGCGCCACTGCACCGCGGGACTTGGCATCTGGGAGTGGGCCAGCAACGACGAAGGCGAAACGCCCGACGTGGTGATGGCCTGCGCCGGCGACGTGCCCACGCTGGAGACGATGGCGGCCGTCGACCTGCTGCGCGACCTGGTTCCCGCGCTGAAGGTGCGCGTGGTGAACGTGGTCGACCTGATGACGCTGCAGTCGCCGGCCGCGCACCCGCATGGCCTGCCGGATGCGCAGTTCGATTCGGTCTTCACCGCCGACAGGCCGGTGATCTTCGCGTTCCACGGCTACCCTGCCCTGATCCACCGGCTGGTCTACAAGCGGCGCAACCATCCCGGCTTCCACGTCCATGGCTACTGCGAAGAGGGCACGACCACCACGCCCTTCGACATGACCGTGCTCAACCGGCTGGACCGCCTGCACCTGGCCATCGACGCCATCGAGCGCGTGCCGCGTCTCGGCGGCAGCACGGGCCATGCGCTGCAGCATCTGCGCGACAGGCTGCTGGAACACCGCGCCTACATCAACCGCCACGGCCGGGACATGCCGGAGATCGAGGATTGGCGCTGGACGCGGTAGCGGGAAAGACAGGGACGCCGGGCACCGAGGAAGGCCGCGGGTGAATCAGGCGGCCGGCCATGCCTGCAAGGCGTGCCCTACTGGAGCATCGCGGGTGCCGGCGCCAGGCAGCGCTGCACGAAGGCCGACAGCGCGCCCACGTCGGGAATCTGCACGTCGCGCCGCCCCTTCGTGGCGAAGCCGATCACGTTGTCGCGCGCCAGCCTGGAGAGCGCACGGCTCACGCTCTCGAGCGTCATGCCCAGGTAGTTGCCGATCTCCGCGCGCGTCATGCGCAGCGTGATCTCGTCGGTGCGCATGCCGCGGTCGGCCAGCGACTCGGCCCAGTAGCGCAGGAAGTCGGCCACGCGGGCATCGGCCGGCAGCGTGCAGACGGACATCAGCGAGTCCCGGTCGTGCGCGATCTCGCGACTCATGGCGGCGTGCAGCACCTGCAGCAAGGCGGGATGCGCGACGCATGCGGCCAGCAGCGATTCGTAGGAGACGACCCAGACTTCACCGGTGTCCATGGCCACCGCGTCGCAGGCATAGCGGCCGCCGGCAATGCCGTCGAAGCCGAGCCAGTCGCCGCGGAACTTGAGGCCGACCACCTGTTCGCGCCCGTCCGCCGAGAGGTTCACGATCTTGAAGAAGCCGGAGTTCAGGATGTAGAGATTGCCGAAGCGCTCGCCGGCCTGGTAGATCACGTCGCCCGTGTGTACGACGCGGCGTTGCGGCTTCAGCTGCTCGCCCAGCAGCCTGAGCGTGTCGGAAGTCTGCTGGCCGGTGTGCTCCTGGGGGGCGGTCTTCTTGGGGCTGGCGGTGCTGAGCATGTGGACTCCTGGGTTGTTCGTCTGTCGCGTGTCGATGGATCGATGCTAGGAAGCTCCCGACAACGCAATGACAACAGCCGGAATCGGTGCGTAACGCTCGGTGAATGAAGTGTGTCCGGCGTGTATCAACAGGCGCTCTCTGCGCTGCGATCCATGCGGGAACGGTGCCTTGCCTTGATGCGGATCAAGTTCGTTGCCGCCGCCCCCGCTAGCCTCTGTGCGTCACACATCGACCATCGCCATGCTCTTTTCCGATGAAGCCTGCGGCCCCTCGGCCCCTCCACCGCTCACGCCGCTGAAGGCGACGGGCCTGCTGTGCCGTGCACGCATGCTCCGGCACGCGGCCCTGGAGGGGACGCCGCCACCGCTGTTGCGCGGAAAGAACCTCGGGGTGCTGCGCGAGACGCAGGACAGCGAGGCGCTGGCGCTGTTTCACCGTGCCGCCGGGGAACTGGGCGCGCACGTGGCAACGATGCGCTCCAGCCTGTCGGTCTCCAGTGCCCCGCAGGAAGTCCGGCACACCGCCCGCATGCTCGGCCGCCTCTACGATGCGGTGGAGTGCCAGGACATGGCCCCTGCCCTGGTGCAGCAGATTGCCCGGCATGCGGGCATTCCGGTCTACGACGGCGCCGCCATGGAGAGCCATCCCACCGCCAGGCTCGCCGAACTGCTCGGCGACCAGACCTCGCTGGCCGACAACCGGCGCTTCGTGCTCCAGGCTTTTCTCCTGGAAAGCATCGCCTGACATTGCGCAACCCTTCGCGCGCGCGCTTGATCCAGCGCAATCCGGTCGGCTACGCCGCTTCCTACAGTGGGTCCACGGCCGTTGCCATGCCTGCGTGCAAGGCCGGTCTTCCTCCCTCCACCCATTGAAAGGAATCCCGCATGAAAACCGACAACCGAGCGGGTCCGTCATGCAAATGATGAAAGCGGCCGTGGTCCGGGCCTTCGGACAGCCCTTGCAGATCGAGGAGGTGCCGGTGCCCGACGTCCCGCCCGGCCAGGTGCTGGTGAAGGTCGCGGCCTCGGGCGTCTGCCACACCGACCTTCATGCCGCCGATGGCGACTGGCCGGTCAGGCCCGCCCTGCCTTTCATCCCCGGCCACGAAGGCGTGGGCCACGTGGCCGCGGTGGGCGCCGGCGTGAAGCATGTCAAGGAAGGCGACCGCGTGGGCGTGCCGTGGCTGCACACGGCCTGCGGCCATTGCGAACACTGCATCACCGGCTGGGAGACGCTGTGCGACCACCAGCAGATGACCGGTTACACCGTCGACGGCGCCTATGCGGAGTACGTGCAGGCCGATCCGGGCTACGTGGGACATCTGCCGAAAAACGTCGGCTTCACCGAGATCGCGCCGGTGCTCTGCGCGGGCGTCACGGTCTACAAGGGCCTGAAGATGCTCGACTGCAAGGCCGGCGACTGGGTGGCCGTCTCGGGCCTGGGCGGCCTGGGCCACCTGGCGGTGCAGTATGCCAAGGCCATGGGCTTCCACGTGGTCGGCGTCGACATCGACGAGGCGAAGCTCGCAATGGCCAGGACGCTGGGCGCCGACCTGGTGGTCAACGCCGCCACGCAGGACCCCGTCCGGGAGATGCAGCGCGCCATGCGGGGCGTGCACGGCGTGCTGGTGACGGCCGTTTCGCGCAGCGCCTTCGCGCAGGCGCTGGGCATGCTGCACAAGCGCGGCACCCTGTCCCTCGTGGGGCTGCCGCCCGGCGATTTCGCGCTGCCCATCTTCGACGTGGTGCTGAACGCCAAGACCGTGCGCGGCTCCATCGTCGGCACGCGCAAGGACCTGCAGGAAGCGCTCGAGTTCGCCGGCGAGGGCAAGGTTCGCACCGTGTGCACCACGGACCGGCTGGACAACATCAACGCGGTGCTCGACCGCATGCGCCAGGGACGGATCGAAGGTCGCGTCGTCATGCGCATGACCGACGAGGCCTGAAGGTTCCTGACGACATCCACAGCCCTGTTTCACATCCATGCATTCAAAGCAAGCACCCATGCCTCCCTTCGGCCAGGCCTTCATCGTGGGCAGCGGTATCGGCGCGCTGTCGGCCGCGGTCCTGCTGATCCGCGACGCCGGCATGCGCGGTTCGCGCATCCGCATCCTCGAGGAATCGCCGTTGCCCGGCGGTGCGCTCGATGGCGCCGGCAACGCCGCCCAGGGCTACGTGACGCGCGGCGGTCGCATGTTCACCGACGAAACCTACACCTGCCTGTGGAATGTGCTGCAGAGCATTCCATCCCTCGGCGATCCGGCCCGTTCGGTGCGCGAGAAAGTGCGCGAGTTCAACACCCAGCTGCGCCCGGACGCCCATGCGCGCCTGATCGACAGGCATCACCGCGTCATCGACGCGAGCGATCTGGGCTTCGACCTGCAGGACCGGCTCGAACTGATGCGCCTGCTGGCCACGCCCGAACGCGCACTGGGCATCAAGCGCATCGAGGAATGCTTTTCGCCCCACTTCCTGGAGACCAATTTCTGGGCGATGTGGCGCACCACCTTCGCCTTCCAGAACTGGCACAGCGCGGTGGAACTGAAGCGCTACATGCTGCGCTTCCTGCAGGAACTGCCTCGCATCCACACCCTGGGCGGCGTGCGGCGCACCGAGCTCAACCAGTACGACACGATCGTCCGGCCCATGGTGAAGTGGCTGCTCGAGCGGGGCGTGCTCTTCGAATACGGCACGCGCGTGGTCGATGCCGATTTCACCGGCAGCAGCACCGACCTGCGGCTGGAAACGCTGCATTGCGTGCGCGACGGCCGCCCCGTGTTGTACCGCCTCGGCGCGGAAGACTGCGCCTTCATCACCCTCGGCTCGATGACCGCCGACTCGCGCAACGGCAACGACCATCAGGCACCGGAGCTCGTGCGCGACAAGCGCGACGGCGCCTGGACGCTGTGGCAGAACATGGCGCGCAAGGCGCCGTGCTTCGGCCGGCCCGAGGTCTTCTGCGGCCGCATCGACGAAAGCAAGTGGGAGTCTTTCACGCTCACCATGCGCAGCCCGTTGCTGCTGGAGCGGATCCAGGCGTTCTCCGGCAACCGGCCCGGCACGGGCGGCCTCATGACCTTCAAGGACTCGAGCTGGCTGATGTCGATCGTGGTGCCGCATGCGCCGCATTTCGACGGCCAGCCCCAGGGGGTCTACACGCTCTGGGGGTATGGCCTGCTGCTCGAGACCAAGGGCAACCGCGTCGATGCGACCCTGGCGCAGGCCACCGGACAGGAGATCCTGACGGAGCTCATCCATCATCTCGGTTTCGAGGAAATCCTCGACGAGGTGCGGCGCACCACGACGGTGGTGCCGGTGATGATGCCGTACATCACCAGCGAGTTCGAATGCCGCCACGTGTCGGACCGCCCGCCGGTCATTCCGGCCGGTGCGAAGAACTTCGCCCTGCTCGGCCAGTACGTGGAGATTCCGGAAGACGTGGTCTTCACGGTCGAGTATTCGGTGCGCGGCGCGATGCTCGGCGTCTACGGGTTGATGGGCCTGGACACCGAGGTTCCCCCGATCTACCACGGCATCGCCGACCCGAAGGTGGCGCTGGAGAGCCTGCGGACCTTGATGGGCTGAAGTCCCGCCGGGTTCAGCGGCACCAGGCCTCGACCTGGCGACCGAGATCCAACCACAGCGCCTGCAGCGCCACGGCCGCCAGCAACACGCCGGCCATGCGCGCGCCCCAGGCCTGACGCGCGCCGCGGCCGCTCCACCGCAACTGCCGCCAGAGCCAGGGGCCCAGCAGCAGCGAGAGGCCGCTTCCAACGGCGAACAGCGTCATCAGCCCTGCGCCCTGCAGCGGCCCGTTGCCCAGGCCGGCCAGCATCAAGGCCGAATAGAGCAGCCCGCAAGGCAGCGCCACCCACAGCAAGCCGGTGGCGAACACGCCCAGCCAGGTGCCGCCGGCGAGCGGACGAAGGCGCGACTCGAGCAGGCGGCCGGCGCGCTGCGCCCACAGCGGCTGCCTGCCCGTGGCGGCCAGCATCGCACCCCATGCGAACACGAAGACGTGCAGCAGCACCCACAGCGGCCGCAAGGCGGCGACCTGGGTGCTGGCCTGTGCCAGGCTCCCGACGCTGGCGGCCGCGACGGCGCCGGCCGTCGCGTAGCTCGCGATGCGCCCCAGGTGGAAGGCGGCCGGCGCCGCGAGCACCGGCAGGCCGCCCTGTGCCACCGGCGTGATCGGCACGATCCGCATGACCGCGGACGAAGCGGCACCGCACATCGCCACGCAATGCGGCCCGCCGGCCAGGCCCATCAGGAACGCGGTTGCGGCGAGCACGGTCTGCATTTCAGTTTTCCATGGCACTGCGCGCCACCCGCAGCCCACGAAACCGGCACGGCCCGTTCGCGGGACACCGCGCAACCGGCTTGGCCGGGCCGCAGGTGTCGCCCCCGGCGAGGGGATGGGCGAAGCGACACGAAGTGCGCGCAGCCTGGGGGAGTTTCATCCTAGACCACGCGCGAGAAGCGCGCCCGGTTCGCGCCGCAATACCGGTCGAACACCATCGCGACGGCGCGCACGAGGAACCACCCCTGCGGCGTCACCTCGATGTCGTGATCGCTCAGCCGCACGAGGCCCTGGGCCGCCAACGGGCCGAGCGCGGCGAACTCGGCCGCGAAGTAGCGCCGGAAATCGACCCGGTGCGCGTCGCCCATGGCGTCGAAGTTCACGCGGCCCTGGCACATCAGCGCCATGATCACCGCGCGCCGCAGCAGGTCGTCGCGCGTCAGCGCCAGCCCCCGCACCACCGGCAGGCGCTTCTGGTCGAGGTGGTCGCAATACTCCTCGATGGTCTTCGCGTTCTGGCTGTAGGTTGCGCCGACGCGGCCGATGGCGGAGACGCCCAGGGCCACGAGATCGCCGTCCGGCTGGGTGCTGTAGCCCTGGAAGTCGCGATGCAGCCGCCCCTCCCTCTTGGCCACGGCGAGCGGATCGCCGGGCAGTGCGAAATGATCCATGCCGATGTAGACGTAGCCGGCCTCGGTCAGCTCGGCAATGGCGCGCGCGAGCATCCGCACGCGGCCTTCGGCGTCGGGCAGCGCTTCGGTGGCGATGCGCCGCTGCGCCTTGAAGCGCTCGGGCAGGTGCGCATAGGCATAGAGCGCGATGCGGTCGGGGCGCAGTTCGCGGACCTGGGCCAGCGTGCGGTCGAAGGAGGCGCCGTTCTGGCGCGGCAGCCCGTAGATCAGGTCGACGTTGATCGAGCCGAAGCCGAGGCCGCGCGCCGCCGCCACCAGCGCGAACACCTGCCGCGCCGGCTGGATGCGGTGCACGGCCTTCTGCACGTCGGGATCGAAGTCCTGCACGCCGAAGCTCAGGCGGTTGAAGCCCAGCGCCGCCAGGTGCGCGAGGCGCCCGGCATCGACGGTGCGGGGATCGATCTCGATGGAGACCTCCGCATCGGGAACGAAGGCGAACGAGCGCCGCAGCAAGGCCATGAGCTCGCCCAGTTCGTCGTCGTCCAGGAAGGTGGGCGTTCCGCCGCCCAGGTGCAATTGGCCGACGGTCGTGCCATGGCCGAGTTCGGCGGCCTGCAGCTCGACCTCGCGCGCCAGGTACGCCATGTACCGGCCGGCCCGGTCGCGATGCCGCGTCACGACCTTGTTGCAGGCGCAGTAGTAGCACAGCGATTCGCAGAACGGAATGTGCACGTAGAGCGAGATCGGCGCCGCGCCGATGCCTTCGTCGCGCCGCGCGCGCAGCGCCTGCACGTAGTCGTCGGCGCCGAAGGCTTCCACGAAGCGGTCGGCCGTGGGATAGGAGGTGTAGCGCGGCCCCGGCACGTCGAACTGCCGCAGCAGGTCGGTCGGCAGGATGGCCGGGGTGTTGCCGAGGACGGGCGAGGAACAGGTCATGGGCGGTCGCCGGGGTTGCGGGCGGGAGGGATGGACAGCAGCGCGGTGAAGGCGCCCGCCGCCGAACCCATCACCCAGAAGACGAAGAACGCCACCGTGTAGACGCCCTGGCGCGACATCTGCAACGACTCGCCGCCCCAGTGCAGGCTGGCGGGGTCGACGAAGGCGAACACCACGATCTCCGTGCCGCAGGCCAGCAGGAACGCCGGCCACAGCACACCGATGAGCTGGCGCGCCCAGGTCATGGCGCGGCCTTGCGGCGCGGCGCCGGAACGTCGTCCGCCGGCGTGGCGGCATGGTTTCTTCCCGCGAGCGCGGGCATCAGCTTCTTGACGGCCAGGGTCTTGTTGATCTCGACGCCTTCGCGGTAGTAGTCCTCGGACACCAGCGCATCCGGGCTGCGCCAGGCCAGCCAGAAGGTCACGAAGCTCGCGGCCACCACGACCGCCGGCCCGCCGATCACCATCCACAGCAGGGGATACCGCCACCAGGCATCGGCCGATCGTTCGTTCATCGCTGTTGTTGCATTCATCTCGACCTTTCAGCGCGGCACCAGGAAGGCCGCTTTTTCCGAAACCTGCGCCCCGCTGCCCTCTTCGCGGATGCCGAAGTGCACCGTGTGCGAGCCGGCGGGGATGGCGCCGTAGGGCACCTGCAGCCGCACCGCGACCCAGCGCGACTGGGCCGCGTCGACTGTCACGGGCCCGTCCGGCGAAATGCTCAGTCCGTCCAGTCCCTGTGCGTCGATGCGGTAGCGCTGCGGCTTTTCGGTGGCGTTCATGATCTGCAGCCGGTAGACGTTCTCGAGGCGCCCGCCCTCGGCAATGCGGGCCAGCGATGCGCGGTCGCGCACCACATCGACCTTGAACGGCGTGCGCGCGACCAGGCTGGCCAGCAGCCCCGCCACCAGCACGGCCAGGACCGCCGTGTAGACCAGCACGCGCGGCCGCAGCACGCGCTGCAGCAGCTGGCGGCGCGACCAGCCGGCCTCCATGCCGTTCTGCGTGTCGTAGCGGATCAGCCGCGGCGGGTAGGCCATCTTCTGCATGACGGTGTCGCAGGCGTCCACGCACAGGCCGCAGCCGATGCATTCGTACTGCAGGCCCTGGCGGATGTCGATGCCGGTCGGGCACACCTGCACGCACAGGCCGCAGTCGATGCAGTCGCCCAGGGCCATCGTGCGCGGGTCGGGCCCCTTGCGGCGCGGCGCGCGCGGCTCGCCGCGCTGCGGGTCGTAGGTCACGATCAGCGTGTCGCGGTCGAACATGGCGCTCTGGAACCGCGCGTAGGGGCACATGTACTTGCAGACCTGCTCGCGCATGAAGCCGGCGTTGCCATAGGTCGCAAAGCCGTAGAAGAACACCCAGAACACCTCCCACGAGCCCATCTGCGTCTGCAGGAAGGCCATGCCCAGCTCGCGGATCGGCGTGAAGTAGCCCACGAAGGTGAAGCCGGTCCATAGCGCGATGCCGATCCAGACGATGTGCTTGAACCACTTCTTCACCAGCTTCTCGAGCGACATCGGCTCGGCATCGAGCCGCATGCGCGCGGTGCGGTTGCCCTCGATCCGGTGCTCCACCCACATGAAGATCTCGGTGTAGACGGTCTGCGGGCAGGCATAGCCGCACCACAGCCGCCCGGCCACCGCGGTGAAGAGGAAGAGCGCCAGCGCGCTGACGACCAGCAGGCCCGAGAGATAGATCAGGTCCTGCGGGTACAGCACCAGGCCGAAGATGTAGAAGCGGCGCGCGGACAGGTCGAACAGCACCATCTGCCGGCCGCCCCACTCCACCCACGGCATGCCGTAGAACACCAGCTGGGTGAGAAAGACCATGGCCCAGCGCCAGCGGGCGAACATGCCGCGCACGGTGCGGGGGTAGATCTTCTTCGTGGCCTCGTAAAGGCCGACCTCCTCGCTGCCTGCGCTGACGATGGGAATGATCTTCCGGGTCATGATGCTCCGATGTCAGGGCGTGGCTGGGGGCGTGTTGGAGAGCCCCCACACGTAGGACGCAAGCATCCTGATCTGCGCCTCGGTGAGGCGGTCTTCCTGCCCCGGCATCTCGCTGTGCTTGCCGGCGTTGATCATCTGGACGATGGCGGCCTCGCCATAGCCGTGGAGCCAGATCTTGTCGCTGAGGTTGGGCGCGCCCATCGCCTGGTTGCCCACGCCGCCGATGCCATGGCAGGCCGCACAGGCCGTGAACTTCGACTTTCCGAGGCCGGCGCGCAGCGAATCGTGCGGCTCGCCCGAGAGGCTCAGCACGTAGTTGGCGACGTTCTTCACGTCGTCCGGCGTGCCGACGGCAGCCGCCATCGGCGGCATCACGCCGACGCGGCCCTTGGTGATCGTCTCGACGATCTTGTCGGGTGTGCCGCCGTGCAGCCAGTCCTTGTCGGTCAGATTGGGAAAGCCCTTGCTGCCGCGGGCATCGGAGCCGTGGCACTGCGCGCAGTTGTTCATGAAGAGCCGCTCGCCGATCGCCTTGGCCTGCGGGTCTCTTGCGATCTCCTCGACCGGCAAGGCGGCGTACTTCGCATACACGGGGGTGAGCTGCTGCGTGGCCCTGGCAACCTCCGACTCGTACGCGCCCCGCGAGCTCCAGTCGGACTGGCCGCGGAAACTGCCGAGCCCGGGGAAGACGGCCAGGTAGCCCAGCGAGAAGACGATGGTCAGCACGAAGAGGCCGACCCACCACAGCGGCAGCGGGTTGTTGGCTTCGCGCAGGTCCTCGTCCCAGACGTGGCCCGTGGTGTTGTCGGCACTCGACGCCACGCGCTTGCGGGCGGTGAGCCACAGCAGCAGCACGCAGGCGAGGATGCTCAGCAGCGAGACGGCCGCCACGTAGTCCGACCAGAAATGGTGAATGAAATCGCTCATCGTCGTGCTCCCTTCAGTCCTGTTCGAACGGCAGGCGGGCCGCTTCCTCGAAGCCCTTCGCGTTGCGGCGCGAACAGGTCCAGGCGACGATGCCGATGAAGACGATGAAGCAGGCGACGGTCGCGGCGACGCGCAGGGTGGTGATGTCGATCATGTGTGCGTCCTTCCTACTTGAGCGCCAGGCCCAGCGATTGCAGGTAGGCCACCGTGGCCTCCATCTCGGTCTTGCCGCTCACCGCGTCGGCGGCCCCGGCGATCTCGGTGTCGCTGTAGGGCACGCCGACCCTGCGCAGTGCGCGCATGTGGGTGGGCAGCGCCTGCGCGTCGACCAGGGTCTTCTCGAGCCACGAATAGGCCGGCATGTTCGACTCGGGCACCAGGTCGCGCGGGTTGTTCAGGTGGATGCGGTGCCATTCGTCGCTGTACTTGCCGCCCACGCGCTGCAGGTCGGGCCCGGTGCGCTTGCTGCCCCACTGGAACGGGTGGTCGTAGACGAACTCGCCGGCCACCGAGTAGTGGCCGTAGCGCAGCGTCTCGGAGCGGAAGGGGCGGATCATCTGCGAGTGGCAGTTGTAGCAACCCTCGCGCAGGTAGACGTCGCGGCCCGCGAGCTGCAGCGGCGTGAGCGGCTTGACGCCCTGCACCGCCTCGGTGGTCGACTTCTGGAAGAACAGCGGCACGATCTCGACGAGGCCGCCGATGGCCACGACCACGAGGATCAGCACGATCATCAGCAGGTTGTTGGTCTCGACCTTCTCGTGGGTGAAGCCGGTGGACGGGTTGGGTTTCGGATTCATCGTGCGTCCTCAGGCGTGGGCCATGACAGGGGGCGGGATCTCGGCGCGCACAGAGCGGCCCGAGATGACGGTCATCCAGACGTTCCAGGCCATCACCAGCATCCCGGACAGGTAGAGCAGCCCGCCGATCAGGCGCACCACATAGAACGGGAAGGTGGCCTTCACGCTCTCCACGAAGGTGTAGGTGAGCGTGCCGTCGGGATTGATCGCGCGCCACATCAGGCCCTGCATCACGCCGGCGATCCACATGGCGGCGATGTACAGCACGATGCCGATGGTCGCGATCCAGAAATGCGCCTCGATCGCCTTCACGCTGTACATCTCCTTGCGTCCGTACATGCGCGGGATCAGGTAGTACAGCGAGCCCATGGTGATGAAGCCCACCCAGCCGAGCGCGCCGGCGTGCACGTGGCCGACGGTCCAGTCGGTGTAGTGGCTCAGGGCGTTGACGGTCTTGATGGACATCATCGGCCCCTCGAAGGTCGCCATGCCGTAGAACGACAGCGCGACGATCAGGAAGCGCAGGATCGGGTCGGTGCGCAGCTTGTGCCAGGCGCCCGAGAGCGTCATCACGCCGTTGATCATGCCGCCCCAGCTCGGCGCCAGCAGGATCAGCGAGAACACCATGCCCAGCGACTGCGTCCAGTCCGGCAGCGCCGTGTAGTGCAGGTGGTGCGGGCCTGCCCACATGTAGGTGAAGATCAGCGCCCAGAAGTGGACGATGGACAGCCGGTACGAGTACACCGGACGCTCGGCCTGCTTGGGGATGTAGTAGTACATCATTCCCAGGAAGCCCGCCGTGAGGAAGAAGCCGACGGCGTTGTGGCCGTACCACCACTGCACCATCGCATCCTGCACGCCGGCATAGGCCGAGTAGCTCTTCATCCAGCCGGCCGGGATCTCGGCGCTGTTGACGATGTGCAGCAGCGCGACCGCGATGATGAAGGCGCCGAAGAACCAGTTCGCCACGTAGATGTGGCGCACGCGGCGCATGCCGATGGTGCCGAAGAACACGATGGCGTAGGCCACCCAGATCGCCGCGATCAGGATGTCGATGGGCCATTCCAGCTCTGCGTATTCCTTGCCGCTGGTGTAGCCCAGCGGCAGGCTGATGGCAGCCGCCACGATCACGGCTTGCCAGCCCCAGAAGACGAAGGATGCGAGCTTCGGCGCGAACAGGCCGACCTGACAGGTGCGCTGCACCACGTGGAAGCTCGTGGCCATCAGCGCGCAGCCGCCGAACGCGAAGATCACTGCGTTGGTGTGCAGCGGCCGCAGTCGCCCGTAGCCGAGCCAGGGAATGCCGAGGTTGAGTTCGGGCCATGCCAGCTGGGAGGCGATGATCACGCCCACCAGCATGCCGACCACGCCCCAGACCACGGACATGAGTGCGAACTGCCGCACGACGGTGTCGTCGTAGATGGCGGCGGGTGGGTTCGTTGTTTGCATCGTCGTGCCCTTGAATGAGTTGCGGGGCAGTGTCCCTGCGGCCCTCCCCCGAGGGCTTGATGCAAATCAATCGCCGCGCAGGATGCGGTCGCCTTCGGTCTCGATGTCGTCGAACTGGCCGCGCTCGATGGCCCACCAGAGCCCGCCGAGGATCGCGAGGACCAGCACCACGGACAACGGGATGAGCAGGAAGAGGATGTCCATCAGCGGCCTGCCCTGCCCGCGGCTGCGAGCCGCGCCGCATTGAGGACCACCACGAGGGAGCTCGCGGCCATGCCGAGGCCGGCGAGCCACGCCGGCAGCCAGCCCGCGATGGCGAGCGGCACGCACAGCGCGTTGTAGCCCGCGGCCCAGAAGAGGTTCTGGCGCACCACCCGCAGCGTCTTGCGTGCCTGCGCGATGGCCTCCGGAATGGTGGCCAGCCTGTCGCCCAGCACGACGAAATCGGCGCGCGCCTGCGACAGCGGCACCGCGCGGCCGAAGGCGAACGAGGCATTCGCGCGCGCCAGCGAGGGCCCGTCGTTGAGGCCGTCGCCCACCATCGCGATCCGCCTTCCCTCGGCCTGCAGCCGCCAGAGCGCGTCGAGCTTGTCCTCCGGCGTGCAGCCGCCCTGCGCGAAGGCGATGCCGGCGCGCGCACCGATCTCCTTCGCCGCACCGTCGCGGTCGCCCGACAACAGCCTCACCGTCAGCCCCTGCGCCCGCAGCGCCGCCACCGCGGCGATCGCGTCCGCGCGAAGTTCCTCGGCCAGCACGAAGCTGGCGACCCATCCCTGCTCGTCGGACAGGTGGACCTGCGCCGACTCCACCTGCAGCGGCGCCACACCGCAGAAGGTCGAGGACCCGAGGCGCATGCGGCGCCCTGCCCCTTCACCACCGCGAGGGCGGCGCATCAGGCCTTCGAGACCGAGCCCTGCGGTCTCGCCGGACTGCGCCACGGCCCAGCCGGGCGGTGAGCGGAACTGCGCGTTCCATGCGTTCACCAACCCCTGCGCAATGGGGTGCAGCGATGGCGCCGCGAGCGCTGCCGCCATCTCCAATGCATCGCCGGGCCGGAGGCCCTGCCGGCAGTAGACGCGCTCGAGGCGCGGAATGCCTCCGGTCAAGGTGCCGGTCTTGTCGAACACGACCGTATCGACCGATGCCAACGCCTCCAGCGCCTGCAGGTTGGACGTCAGCACGCCGCCGCGCGCGAGAGCGCCGGCGCTGGCGAGCATGGCGGCCGGCGTCGCCAGCGAGAGCGCGCAGGGGCAGGTCACGATCAGCACCGCCACCGCCACCATCAGCGCCCTGCCCGGATCCACCGGCCACCAGAACGCCGCTGCCGCTGCGGCCGATGCGAGCACCGCGGCGAGGAACGGCCGTGCCACGCGGTCCGCCAGCAGCGCCAGGCGCGGCTTGCTCGAGGCCGCGCTTTCCATCAGCCGGACGATCTGGCCGAAGCGCGTGCCCTCGCCCACCGATTCGATGCGCACCCGGACCATGGCCGAGAGGTTGTGGCTGCCGGCCAGCACCTGGTCGCCGCAGGGGCGCGGCACGGGGCGCGACTCGCCGGTCAACAGCGCTTCATCGGCGCTGGTGTCGCCCTCGATCACCACGCCGTCGGCCGGAAAGGCCTCGCCGGGACGCACCCGGACCACGTCGCCGGCGGCGAGCCGCCGCACGACCACCCGGGTCCAGCTGCCGTCGGGCGCGAGACGCTCGATGCTGTCGGGCAGCCGGTGCATCAGGGCCTCGAGCGATCCCGCGGTGCGGTCGCGCAGGCGCGCCTCGAGCCAGCGGCCGGTCAGCAGGAAGAAGACGAACATCGTGAGCGAGTCGAAGTAGACCTCGCGGCCCAGCGGTCCGCTGCCGTCGAAGGTTGCGGCACTGCTGACGGCGAAGGTCGTGAGCACGCCGAAGGCCACGGGCAGGTCCATGCCGACCCGGCCCGCTCGCAGGTCGCGCCAGGCGCTGCGGAAGAACGGCCCGCAGGAGAACAGCACCACCGGCAGCGTGAGCACCCAGGAGGCCCAGCGCAGCAGCTGCGCCGCATCGGCCGTCATGTCGCCGGGCCTGGCGATGTAGGCCGGGTAGGCATACATCATCACCTGCATCATGCAGAAGCCGGAGACCAGCCAGCGCCAGAGCGCCATGCGCAACTCGCGCGAACGCTGTGCGCTCGCGGGCTGGCTGCCGGCGGGCATCAACGGGTATCCGGCGGCCGCCGAAGCCTCGAACCAGCGCGAAGGCCGCGTGGCCGCGGCCGACCACGCCACGCGTGCACGTCCGCTTGCGGCACTGACCTGCGCTTCGAGCACGCCGGGCACCTGCAGCAAGGCGGCTTCGACCGTGAAGGCGCAGGCGGCGCAATGCATGCCCTCCACCGCGGCCTGCGACTCCCACCGGCCCGTGGCCGCATCGCCCTCCACGACATGGCCGAACGACGGCCATTCGGCGGGATCGTCGAGCACACGCCAGGTCTCGCTGGGGGGCGGCACGCGCGATGGATGCGAAGAGAACGAGGCGAGAGCTGCTTGCATCGGCCGAGGCTAAGGGTGGCCTGCGCGTTGCTCCTTGATCTGCATCAACACCCGGGGCGGCCGCCCGCCTAAGCTCGCGGCACACCCTTTGCGGAGACCTCTCATGTTCAAGCGCATCCTCGTCGCGACCGACGGTTCCACACTCTCGAAGAAAGCCGTTGCGAGCGCGATCGCGCTGGCTGTGCAGAACGACGCCGATCTGGTGGCGCTCCATGTGATTCCACGCTACCCCCGAAGCTACTTCGAGGGCTCCATGGCGTTCTCCGCCGAGGACATCGGCCGCATCGAGAAGCAATGGGCCGACAAGGCGCAGGCGATGCTCGACACCGTGAGCGCGCGTGCCAAGCAAAGTGGTGTGCGGATCAGGACGGCGACGGCCAACTCCGACCTGGTGGCGGAATCGATCATCGCTGCGGCGAAGAAGCACAGGAGCGACCTGATCGTGATGGCATCGCACGGCCGCAAGGGCATCAAGCGCCTGCTGCTGGGCAGCGAGACGCAGCACGTGCTGGCGCACTCGGCGTTGCCCGTTCTCGTGCTCCGGTAGGCGCCGCTGCTGCGCACATCCCTTCCGCTGCCATGGCGCAGCCTCCAGGGGAGGTGCGCAAGACTGTTCCTTCTGACACACTAGGCGCGAAGCGAAGCGCGTGACCTGTGCAGCCGGAGACGAAGGACTCATGAGTCATTTGGCATTAACTTCCCGGTCGCGACGCTCGCACCATGCCAATGAATTCACCAGGTCTCAGGAGCATTCGCATCAGCTTGAACACGCGCCTCAGCGCCGGCGTCGCGGCAGTGGTACTGGCAGCGACGTTCGCCATCGCCACGCTCGCGCTGCAGCTCGTGAAAACCAGCATGCGGGCCTCCATTGCCAATGAAGAGATGGCGCGTGTCTCGGCCCTGGCGAATGCAGTCGACCAGAAGTTCATCAGCCGGCGAACCCTGCTGAAAACTTTCGGTGACAGCGTGGAGTCGCAGGGATTCGCAAACGCAGAGCCGCTGCAGACCTTCCTCGAAAGACACAAGTCGCTTTGGGAAGCTTTCGACAACGTGGCCTTCATCGGCCTCGATGGCAATCTGGTGGCCAACCTCAACGGCGCGCGCCAGATCGGCAAGATCAATATCAAGGATCGCGCGTACTTCCAGGACACGGTCGCCTTCAAGACGGGGCTGATCTCGCAGCCCTACCGCAACCGGCTGAACGGCCTGGCGCAGGTCGCCATCACGGAGCCGGTGCTCGACAGCGCCGGCAACGTCAAGTTCGTGATCTCGGGCTCCATCAACCTGAAGGAGCGGAACATCTTGGGCGAGCTCTCCGATGTCAGGTTCGGGCAAACGGGCTACCTGTTCATCACCACCACCGACGGCATCGTGGTCGACCATCCGCGCGAGGAACTCGTCCTCAAGCAGGCCCACCTGGAGCTTGTCGGCGACTCCGAGATCGACCGCGCGATCTCCGGCCTCGAAGGCACCACCGAAGGGGTCAGCCCCGACGGCGTCGCCGGCCTCTATGCCTTCAAGCGCATCCGGCAGACGAACTGGATCATGGGGTCCATGTATCCGCGGGACGAGGCCTTCGCGCGGGTCGAGGCCATCGAACGCGCAGCCTGGGCCGGGGCCCTGGTGCTCGCGCTGCTGGCGGGCGCCGTGGCGTTCGGGGTGGTGCGGCAGCAGTTGAAGCCGCTCACGGTGCTGCACCGTCACATGCTGGATGCACAGGCCTCGCCCGCCGAGGTGGCCGCGCCACGCACCTATGCGCCCGACGAGATCGGCGACCTTTCGCGAACTTTCGATCTCCTGATGCGGCAGAGGCAGGCGAGCGAAAAATTCCTGCGCGACATCACGGACAACCTCCCCGCCATGGTGTCGCATGCGGATGCGCAGGGCCGCTACACCTTCGTGAATGCCCGGCTGTGCGAAGCGCTGGGACGCAGCGCCTCCGAACTGGTCGGACACCCCGTGCGGAACATGACCGGCATCGGCCATGACCCGGCCCTGCACGCCGGCCTGCGGCGCGTACTGGCCGGCGAGGCGGTCAGCTTCGAGCGACTCGGATCCTCGGACCGCGGCGGTGAAGACCGCTATTTCCAGACCGACCTGATCCCCGATCGCGACCAGGCGGGGCGGGTCCGCGGCTACTACGCGATGACCTCCGACGTGACGGATCGCAAGCGCATCGAGGTCAGCCTTGCGCGCAGCGAAGCGAAGATCCGCACCATCGCGGACAACATCCCTGCCCTGGTCTCGCACGTGGATGCATCGCTGCACTACACCTTCGTCAATGCCCAGGTCAAGGCGCTGCACGATGACGACGCGATGGTCGGCAAATGGATGCCGGCGGTTCGCGGCGCGTCGGATTTCGCGGTCATCGAGCCTCACATCCGGCGCGCCCTCGCCGGCGAGGCCGTGGTCATCGAGAAGACCGGCGATCCGGCACGGGGCATCGGCGAGCGGACCTACAAGGCCCACTACATTCCCGACAAGGACGCGAACGGCGCGGTGCAAGGCGTCTTTGCGATGACCTTCGACATCACGGACGACGTCAGGGTGCGCAAGGCGCTCACCGAACAGGAGAAGCGGCTGCGCGACGTGACCGACAGCATTCCCGCCCTGGTGGGATATTTCGACCGTGAAGAAAACTGTCTCTACGGGAACAGCCGGGCGCGGCAGATGGCTGGCCTGGGCGAGGGGCCGCTCGACGGCGTGACCTTGCGCTCTGCCGTGGGCGAGGCGGTCTATGCGCAACACGAGCCGTACCTGCCCGTGGTACGGGCCGGAAGGCCGGTGCGCTTCCCCGTCGAGGCGCCGATCTATGGCCGGTCCGGGTACTTCCAGGCACATCTGATCCCCGACAAGGACCTGGAAGGCCGGGTCCTGGGGTTCTACCTCATGTCCTTCAACATCACCGCGCTGAAGGAAGCGGAGCGCAAGCTGACCGAGCTGGCGCGGCTCGACACGCTCACGGGCCTGCCGAACCGCCTGGCCTTCAACGAGTTTCTGCCGGCGGCCCTCGCGCGTGCACAGCGCGCGGGAAGCGCGATCGCGCTGATGTTTCTGGACATCGACCACTTCAAGGCCATCAACGACACGCTCGGCCATGCGTGCGGCGACGGCGTGCTGACGGAATATGCAAGACGCCTGCTCGCCAGCGTGCGAAGCACCGACACCGCGGCACGGCTCGCGGGGGACGAGTTCGTCGTCGTGCTCGAGAACCTGCGGACCCAGGAAGCAGCGGCCGCCGTGGCGCAGAAGATCATCGGGCAGATCGGCGCGCCGGCGTTTCAGGTGAATGGACGAACGCTGGAAGTCACGACCAGCATCGGTATCGCATTTCTTCAGGCGCCCGATATTTCCGTCCCGGCCGAAGAACTGCTGGCACGTGCGGACGCTGCGCTCTACGATGCGAAGTCAGCAGGACGCAACAGGTTTGCATTTGCACTTTAGTGTTAGCAAAGCTGGAATGCGCCGGGCCGAGGCAGTCCAACAACAGAGGAGATCGATCCCATGTCATCCATCGAAGTCGTCGTGCCGGAGCAGCTGTTGAGAGCGCTCGAAGCGCAGAGCCGCATGCCGATCGCGCGGATCGGCGAGGCGCTGGTGTCGCTGGGCATGATCAACGACGCGCAGTTGCGTGCGGGGCTGGCACAGCAACAGACAGAACCGCAGGTGCCGCTCGGCGAAACCCTGGTGCGCATGGGCATCGTCAATCGAGGCCAGTTGCGGACCGCACTGGTGCGAAAGATGGGCTACCCCCTGGTGAACCTGCACCTGTTCCCGGTGTCGAGCGAAGCCCTGGCCAAGGTCAGCCACGCCGTTGCGCGGCGCCTGCAGCTCATGCCGCTGATGCTGCACGACGGGCGGCTCATCGTTGCGCTCGAGGACCTGTCCAACCAGCATTCGGCCATCGACGAAGTGGAGTTCATTGCCCAGATGAAAGTCATTCCGGTCGTCGGGCAATGCATCGAACTGGACAGCGTGCTGCAGAAGGCCTACGAGAAAGTCGGAGAGCAGGCCACCGGTTTCACCTTCGGCATCGATCCGGCGCGGCCCATCGAGTTCGACATGGCCGGCACCAGCGAACTGCTGCAGACCCTCGAGAAGGAAGGCCCTGCCGCCCCGAGCGTCGAGGCACCGATCGAGCAATCGGACAACTCCCTGGTGCGGATGATCAACAGCATGATTCTGGAAGCGCACCGCGAGGGCGCGTCGGACATCCACATCGAGAGCTATCCGGGGCAGGAGAAAACGCGCATCAGGTTCCGCCGCGACGGCCGGCTCTACACCTACCTGGAGCTCCCGCCCAGCTACCGCAACGCGATCGTCGCGCGCGTGAAGATCATGTGCGACCTGGACATCAGCGAAAAGCGCAAGCCGCAGGACGGCAAGATCAACTTCGCGAAGTTCATGCCGCAGCATCGCATCGAGTTGCGCGTTGCGACGATCCCGACCAACAGCGGCCTCGAAGACGTGGTGATGCGCATCCTGGCCTCGGCCAGGCCGATTCCCATGAACGAGTTGGGCCTGTCGCAACGCAACCTCGAGCAGCTGACGCAGGCCGTCGAGCGGCCCTACGGCATGGTCCTGTGCGTCGGGCCCACGGGCTCGGGCAAGACCACGACGCTGCATTCGGCGCTCATGCACATCAACACGCCGGAGCGGAAGATCTGGACTGCCGAGGACCCGATCGAGATCACGCAGGCCGGCTTGCGACAGGTGCAGGTCAATCCCCGCATCGACTGGACCTTCGCCAAGGCGCTGCGGGCCTTCGTGCGCGCGGACCCGGATGTGATCATGGTCGGCGAAATCCGGGACGAGGAAACCGCGAAAACCGCGATCGAGGCCTCGCTGACGGGCCACCTCGTGCTCTCGACCCTGCACACCAACAACGCCACGGAAACCGTGACCCGCCTCCTGGACATGGGCATGGACCCTTTCAATTTTGCGGATTCGCTGCTGGCGGTGCTGGCGCAGCGGCTGGTGCGCCGCCTCTGTACCGATTGCGTCGGCAGCAGCCCCGCAAGCCCGGAGAAGGTCGAGGAACTGCTGGCCGACTACATGCATGCCTTCGGTTCGGGCGAGGCCTCGAAGGAACAACAACGCGAGGCCGTGCGCGCGGACTGGCTGCACCGCTACGGCCGCGACGGACAGTTGCAGGTCTACAGGAGCCTGGGCTGCAAGCACTGCAGCAACACCGGCTTCAGGGGGCGCGTCGGCATCCACGAACTCATGGTGATCTCGAAGAACCTGCGCCGGCTGGTGCAGAACGGCGCCCGGGCGGAGGAACTGCAGGGAGCCGCGCTGCACGAAGGCATGCGCACGCTGCGCCAGGACGGTATCGACAAGGTGCTCGCAGGCAAGACGACGATCGAGGAAGTGCGCTCGACCAGCAATGCATGAGCCGGGGGCTGTTCAGCCCCGACCCGAGGCTGACCGAGGCTAAGGCCGGGCGGCCGCAGTGGGCCAGGCCACGGCCGGCAGGCTGGCGATGCCCGGCTTCGCGAACAGGTACCCCTGGAAGAAATTCACGCCCAAGGCGTGAAGCGCGTCGACCTCTTCCGAGGCTTCGACGCCCTCCGCCACCACCCGGATCCGGAGTTCGCCGCATGTCGCGACGAACCCCTTCACGATCGCGAGCCGAACCGGGTCGATGTGAATGTTCCTGACCAGGCTCATGTCGATCTTCACCACATCGGGCTGGAAGGCGGCGAGCAGCGCGAAGCTTGCATAGGCGGCGCCGAAGTCGTCGATGGCGGAAGCGAAGCCTTCATGCTTGAAGGCCCGGAAGACGGCGGCAAGACCCGACAGGTCGTTGACGCGTTCCCCCTCGGTGATCTCGAAGATCAGCTGGTCCACCGGGAAGTTGCAGCGCTTTGCGGCGGCCATGGCCGTGCGAAAGCACTCGGTGTTCCCTGCGACATCGTTGGGCATGACGTTGAGGCTGAGCTTGGATGTCATGCCCAGGGTCGAGGCGATTTCGATCGCCTTCACGCGGCAGGCCTCGTGGAATGCAAAGCGCTCCGATGCGTCCACGCGCGCCAGTATTTCGGAAGCGCTTTCGCCCGAAATGCCCCGCACCAGCGCTTCGTGCGCGTAAATCTCCCGGCGCTCCAGGTCGACGATCGGTTGGAAGGCCATGGTGAACCCCGAATCGAAGCCAGGCAGGCCGGCAACGGTCTTTGTTTCGGTTTTCACGGGCATCGACCTCTCAGGGAACGGATCAGGGGCTTCGGATTTCGCGTCAGCGCCGTTAAATGTAAACGCCGGACGCAGAGGAGACACACCCCTTGTGTGAGATCCATGGGTCTCGTGGAAGACCACATTGCGGGACAGCGCAGACCTGTGGCCGTTGGGACAACGGCCCAGATCGCATCCCTTTAATGTAACCCGTTAGAACTCATTTTTTCAGTCTGCCCCCTCAGGTGTCGTTTGGGCGCATCAAGGTGTTGGATGGCAAGGTCTCGTCCAGCAGCTTGCGCGCCGTTTCGACGCCCGCCACCGGCAGCAGCCTGGGGTCGAGCAGGCCGACCTGCACCAGCACGCTGGCCTGGTCCCAATAGATGTGCTCGTGGTAGAGCTTGTCGCCGCGGAACTTGACCACCGCGAGCAGCGGCACCTCGACGCGCCTGCCGGTGGGGGCCACGCCCGGAAGCATCCATGGAATCTCGGTCGTGTGCGTGAAGCTGAAGAGCAGCTCGTCGACCACCTGCGTGGCGCCGACGGTGCGCGAGATCGACGTGAGGGCCGTGTCGGGCGGATTGCTGTCGACGAAGTGGTTGCTGTAGAAGGCGTGCAGCGCCTTGTAGCCCACGCCCCCGGTCATCGTCGGGATGTGGTTGACGTAGGGCTCGGCCACCATGGTGCTCATCGTGTCGTCGACATTGCGGGTGCCGAACTCGTATTCGCAGTGCTTGTCCCAGAGCGCCGAGAGGTCGTAGTGCGGGCCGATGGCCCCCTTCAGTGCCGCGATGCTGCGCTCGTGCGCCATCAGCGCCGAGGGCTTGTGGAAGTGCTCCCCGCCGGTGCGTGCGAAGGCGTGGTCCATGCCGGGATAGACGTGCAGCGAAACGCCGGGCCGTCCCTGGAGTGTCTGCACGATGCGGTCGCGCGCCTCGGGCGGGCAGAACTTGTCGAGTTCGGCGATGTGCAGCGTGAGCGGGCACCGGATCCCGTCGGCCTCGCCCAGGGCGGCGTCGATGCCCACGCCGTAGTAGCCCACCGCCGCATCGGCATCGGTGCGGCACGCGGCCAGGTAGGCCAGCTTGCCGCCCAGGCAGAAGCCCAGCACACCGACCTTGCCATCGGTCACTTCGGTGCGGCTGCGCAGTGCGTCGATGGCGCTCTGCATGTCTTCCATGCCCTTGGCCTCGTCGAAGCCGCCGTAGAGGGCGAAGGCGCGCTGCCAGTCGGCCTCGCCGTAGCCGAGTTCGACGCCGGGCTCCTGGCGCCAGAACAGGTCGGGCACGAGCACCACGTAGCCTTCCTCGGCGTAGTAGTCGGCCACCTCGCGCATGGTCTTGTTCACGCCGAAGATCTCCTGCGCGAGCACCAGGCCCGGGCCGCTGCCCGAACGCGGCAACGCGAGGTAGCCGCTGAAGCGGCCGCTGCCGTCCGCGGCCTGGATGGCGATGCGCTGTGTGGAAGACGGTGTGTTCTCTGGCATGTGGTTTTCTCCGGATCGATGAAGGGGGCGTACCGGCGGCGCGGTCACGGTGCGCACTCCGGGTGGCGTGTCGTCACCTGGTAGTAGCCCGAATGAAAGACCAGCGGCTCGCCGTCGAAGCGGTCGTAGCGCTCGACCTCGCCGATGAAGATGAGGTGATCGCCGCCATCGTACTGCTTCACGTTGCGGCAGACGAACCTGGCGATGACGCCGTTCAGCAGCGGCACGCCGGCGGTGCCCTCGCAGCAATCCACGCCGCCGAACTTGTCGGGCTGCGGCGTCGAGAACTGGCGCGACAGGTGGTGCTGGTGCGCCGCCAGCACATTGATCGCGAAGTGGCTGGCGCCGGTGAAGTCCGCCACGCTCGGCGCTTGCCGCGCCAGGCTCCACAGCACCAGCGGCGGGTCCAGCGACACCGACGAGAACGAGTTGGCCGTCATGCCCACGCGCCGGCCATCGATGGCGCGCGTGGTGATGACCGTCACGCCGGTGGTGAACTGCCCGAGGGCCTTGCGGAAATCGCGGCGATCGAAGCGGTCGGTGTCCGCCTCGCGCGCCCTGGCCTCGAGAAAGCGGTCGGCTTCGGCCGCATCGAACCACCAGGGCGCGAAGACGCGCGGGTCGTCGAAGCCGTTGGCGATGGCGCTTGCGACCGCCGGCATGGACGCGGCGCTTTGCAGGAGCTTGTGCAGATGCGGCTTCGGCGGGGCCAGCAGGCTGTGCGTCCAGTCGGTCGCCCAGCGGGCGTAGCCCTCCCAGTAGCGATCGAAGGTCTGCTGCATCCAGCCCGCATCGAAAGGGGCGTCGCCGTGCTCGAGGATGCGCTTCAGGTAGATGTCGGCGCACTTGGCCGCGTTGTTGGAGCCTTGCCCCGTGACGGGGTCGTTGAGCACCACGGCGTCGGCCATGCCCAGCACCTGGCGCCCGGAAGGCAAGGTCGCGACGGGCCTGCGAACCACCGGTGTGAAGCAGCCGGCCAGGATGCCGTTGTCGTCGGTGAGCGCGATGTCCGTGCAACGCTCGGCTTCCCACGGCAGGAAGCTGTCGAGGATCCACTTGCTGCGTGCGAGGTGCTGCTGCGGCGTCTTCACGTCGGCCCAGCAGTCCATCGGACCGCCCGGCACGCCTTCGAACACCATGATCTCGCACGGCCCCGCGGTGGTCAGCGCAGGAAAGACGAAGTACTCCCCCACCCCGGGAATCAGGTTGAAGCACACCGCCGGGAACGGCTCGCGCGGTTTCATGCCCTTCACGTAGGTCAGCGCGAGCACCCTCGGCGGCCGATCGAGCGGCGAGCGCTGCGCATCGCGCTCGAACAGCTGCGCGATATCGCCCTTGCCGCCGGCGACGATGACGAGGTCGTGCGCCGCCGCGCAGGCCTCGAGGTCGTCGAGCCCCGCGTCCTTGACGACAAGCCGGCCGCCGCGCTGCGCGAAGGCGTTCATCCAGGCCGGGATCTTGAGCCGCTGGTCGACCGAGCGCGCCGCGCCCTCGAGCCTGGCACTCCATTCGATGGCCTTGCCGCCTTCCGGGCCGCGCACCGCCATGCCGATGCCTTCGACCCGCGGACATGCGTGCGACCACCAGTCCAGCGCCAGTTCGCGCTCGGCCTGCAGTGCGGCCTCGAACATGCACTGGCTCGACATCACCGGTCCCTCGGCGATCTCCTGCGCCGAGCGGTTCGAGAAAACCGTCACGGCAAACCCGGCACGCTGCAGGCCCAGGGCCAGCTGCATGCCGGACTGCCCGGCGCCGACGATGGCCACGCTTCGGGTCATGCGGTGCCTCGTGCTACGCCGCGGCGGCGCAGGTGTCGATGTAGCGGTCGGCCTCGACCGCGTCCGCGAACCACGGGAAGAAGGTCCGGGGATCGTCGAAGCCGTTGGCGATCGCACTGGCCAGCGGCGGCACGGCGCCGGCGCTGCCGAGCAGCTTCAGGACATGCGGTGGCGGCGGTGCGAGCAGCATGTTGGACCAGCGTGTGACCCACTGCGCATAGCCGAACCAGTAGCGGTCGAAGGTCTGCTGCATCCATGCCGCATCGGCCGCACCGTCGCCCCGCGCGAGGATGCTCTTCAGGTACGTGTCGGCGCATTTCGCCGCGTTGTTCGATCCCTGCCCGGTGATCGGGTCGTTGAGCACCACCACGTCGGCCATGCCCAGCACCTTGCGCCCGGAGGGCAAGGTTGCCACGGGTTGGCGCACGGTCGGCGCGAAGCGGCCGGCCAGGATGCCGTTGTCGTCGGTCAGCTCGGCCTCCCTGCTGCGCTCGGCCTCCCAGGGCGTGAAGGTGTCGATGATCCACCGGCTGCGTGCGAGGTGCTCCTGCGGCGTCTTCACGTCGGCCCAGCAGTCCATCGGACCGCCCGGCACGCCTTCGAACACCATGATCTCGCACGGGCCCGTGGTGGTCAGCGCGGGGAAGACGAAATACTCCCCCACCCCGGGAATCAGGTTGAAGCACACCGCCGAGAACGGCTCGCGCGGCCTCATGCCCTTCACATAGGTCAGCGCCAATGCGCGCTGCGGCTTGTCGAAGCTCGACTTGTGGGCATCGCGCTCGAACAGCTTCGAGATCTCGCCCTTGCCGCTCGCCACCAGCGTGAGGTCGTGGCTGCGGGCGCAGGTCTCCAGCTCGTCGATACCGGCATCCTTCAGCACCAGTTCCCCGCCTCTTTTCTGGAACTCGGCCATCCACGCCGGGATCTTCAGGCGCTGGTCCACCGATTGCGCGCTCGAATGCAGGCGCGCCGCCCAGTCGATGGCCTTGGCGCCCTTCTGCTCGGGATGCGGCACCGCCAACCCGATGCCGTCCACCGTGGGGCATGCATCCGCCCAGTGGTCCAGCCCCAGGTCGCGCTCGATCTGCAGCGAGGTGTGGAACATGCACTGGCTCGACATCACCTTGCCGTGCCGGATGTCCTCGCCCGTGCGGTTGCTGAACATCGTCACCTCGTAGCCCGCGTCGAGCAGGCCCAGCCCCAGTTGCAGGCCGGACTGGCCCGCACCGACGATTGCGATTCGCTTCATTTCATGCTCCTTGATGCTCCGCTCGGAGCTAGTCCATCAACCTGGGAATGGCCGGCACGGCCTGCTCCGGCCCCATGGCGCCGTAGCCGCCGTCCACCGCGTAGTCGGCGCCGGTCACGAAGCTCGCGTGGTCGGAGCACAGGAACAGCACCACCTGCGCCACCTCGTCCGGATCGCCCACCCGGCCCAGCAGGTGGAACGGTGCGGCCACGCGATCGGTCTTGGCGCGGTCGCCGCCGCTGAGCCGGTCCATCACGGCCGACCACGTCCAGCCCGGCGACACGCTGTTCACGCGGATGCGGTCGGGAGCGAGATCCATCGCCATGCTGCGCGTGAGCTGTGCCATCGCGGCCTTGCTCACCGGATAGAGCCAGCGCCCGGTCTGCGCCACGCGCGACGAGATGCTCGTGAAATTGACCACCGCCCCGCCGCCGGCGGCGACCATGTGCGGGTGCACGGCCTGCAGCATGGCCACCGCGCTCGCGACGTTCACGTCGAACGAGGCGAGCCAGTCGCTGCGCGGCGACTTGAAGCCGTCGTCGATGTAGGAGCACGCGAGGTTCACCAGAAAGTGCACGCCGCCGTGCAGCTGCACCGCCTGTGCGGCGCAGGCCTTCACCTGCGCGTCGTCGGTGATGTCGGTGTGCACGAAGCGCGCGCCGTCGCCGAGCGCGTCGGCCAGCGCCTTTCCCCTTGCGTCGTCGATGTCGGCGACGACGACCTTCACGCCGGCCGCGTGCAGTGCGCGCACCACGCCGGCGCCCAGCAATGTGGCGCCGCCCGTGACGATCGCGCTTTTGCCTTCGAGTCCCTTGAACATGATCCTGGCTCCTCGGTGAATCCACCAGGCCGGGCTGGCCTGTGGGGTCGAACGATAGGAGACGGCAGGCCGCCGGCGAATCCCGAAAGCGCAGGGCCTGTCCCCGGCGCGCAGTTTTTGTCGAGGGGCGATCCGAATTGCGGGTGGGGATGGTTTTTGCTAGGGTGATCCGGCCCTATGGAAACCGCCACGACCTCCCGGCTGCCGCTGCAGCGCTATCGCTTGTTCGAGAGCCACGACATGGACGAGGCGCGGGAGAGCGTGGCACGCGTGTTCTGCCCCCACGGCCTGACCATGCTGCGGCCGCGCACCGAGCTCGACGCCTGCCACCACAGTGCACGGCTGCACCGCGACGTGAGCCTCAACTATGTGCAGTACGGCCCCGGCGTCCAGATCGATCCCGGCTACCTGGGGGATTTTTTCCTGCTGCAGATCCCGTTGCGCGGCGGCGCCGAGATCCGCTGCGGCGCCCAGCACATCGATGCCGGTCCGCGCCTGGCCTCGCTGCCTTCACCCACCGAACCGCTCTCGATGCGCTGGGCCGACGACAGCCCGCACCTCATCGTGCGGGTCGCCCGCGCGGCGCTGCTCTCGCGGCTCGAGTCGCTGCTGCAGGCCCCGGTCAGGCAGCACCTCGTGTTCGATCTCGGCGTGCCGCTCGACAACCCCGCGCTCGTGCCCATGGTGCACTTCATCGACTACCTGCGGCTCACGCTCGATGCCGGCAACGCGCTCCAGGACAGCGGCCGGCTGGCGCAGCATGCCGAGGAATACCTGATGTCGACCCTGCTGATGTCGCTGGCGCACAACCACTCGCGCGCGCTGGCCGGCGACACGCAGCGCGACCTGCTGCCGCGGGTGGTCCGCAGGGCGCAGGCATTCATGGAAGCCCACGCCGAGCAGCCCCTGTCGCTGGCCGACGTGTGCAGCGAGGTCGGATGCAGCGCGCGCACCTTGCAGGTGGCATTCCGCCAGCATGCGGGCAGAGGACCGATGGAATTCCTGCGCGAGCTCCGGCTCGACCGGGTCAGGGCCGACCTGACGGCGCCGGGCCGCTGCGGCGTGCGCGAGGTGGCGCAGAAGTACGGGTTCCTTCACCTGGGCCACTTCGCGAACCAGTACCGTGCGCGCTTCGGCGAACGGCCTTCGGAGACCCGTGCGCCGCAAAGGCATTGACCGACGGCTTACCGGCTCGCTGCCGGTAGCGCATTGAGCGGAATCCGCAGGTAGGCGATGCCGTTGTCGTCCGCCGGAGGCAGCTGTCCGGCACGCACATTGACCTGAATCGACGGCAGGATGAGCGTCGGCACCTCGAGCGTGGCGTCGCGCGCGTTGCGCATGGCAACGAAAGCCTCCTCGCCGATGCCGTCGCGCACATGGATGTTCTGCGCGCGCTGCGCCCCCACGGTGGTCTGCCAGGCCGCGGCGCGCGAGGCCGGCGGATAGTCGTGGCAGACGTAGATGACGGTGTCCGGCGGCAGTGCCAGCAGCCTGCGCACGGAGCGGTACAGCGCATGCGCGTCGCCGCCCGGGAAATCGGCGCGGGCGCTGCCGACGTCGGGCATGAACAGCGTGTCGCCCACGAACACCGCGCCGTCCACGAGGTAGGCCATGTCCGCCGGCGTGTGGCCAGGCACTCGCAGGGCGGTCGCCCTCGTCTCCCCGATCATGAAGGTCTCCGCGTCCTCGAACAGGTGGTCGAACTGGCTGCCATCGGGCAGGAAGCCGCGCTCCAGGTTGTAGAGCTTCTTGAAGGTGGCTTGCACCTCGCGGATGTGCGCGCCGATGGCGATGCGGCCGCCGAACTGCTGCTGCAGGTAATGCGCGCTCGAGAGATGGTCGGCATGCGCGTGCGTCTCGAGAATCCAGTCGACCTGCAGTTGTTGCGTGCGCACGCAGTCGACGATCCGGTCGGCGGATTGCGTGCCCGTGCGCCCGGACCTGAAATCGAAATCGAGCACCGGATCGATGATCGCTGCGCGCCGCGTCGCATGGTCCCAGACCACGTACGAGACGGTCCCGGTCGTCGGGTCGAAGAAAGCGTGCGTGGTGGTCTGTGCAGGCATCGGATGCCCTCCTGGCTTGTTCAATCTATTGATGAATAATATATAAAATGATATATTGATGTCAATCCCGATGCCCTCGACCCTTCCCGCCCATGCCACGTAAACCCGTTGTCATCGCCCCCGAGCGCCTCCGCGAAGGCGCCGCGCGCGCCGTGAGCGCGCTGAAGCTGCTCGCGAACGAGGAGCGGATGCTGCTGATGTGCCAGTTGTCGCAGCAGGAGTTGTGCGTGAGCGAACTCGAAGCCCAGCTCGAGATCCGTCAGCCCACGCTGTCCCAGCAGCTCGGCGTGCTGCGCAACGAGGGCGTGGTGAGCACCCGGCGCGAGGGCAAGAACATCTACTACAGCGTGGCCGATCCCGCGCTGCTCGATATCCTGGCGGTGCTCTACCGCCTCTACTGCCCCGAGGAGGCGTCATGATTTCCATCGACTGGCAAGCCTTCACGCCCTGGTCGTCGCTGGCCGGCGGCGTGCTGATCGGCCTCGCGGCGGGCATGTTCGTGCTGCTCAACGGCCGCATCGCCGGTATCAGCGGCGTGCTCGGCGGCCTCCTGCGGCCGTCGTCCGGCGACGTGGCCTGGCGGCTGGCGTTCGTGGGCGGACTGGTTGCAGCGCCGCTCGCCTGGCTCGCGCTCGGTCCCCGGCCGGCGCTGCAGATCGATGCAGGCTGGCCCGCCCTGGTGGTGGCAGGCCTGCTCGTGGGCCTGGGCACGCGCTACGGTGCGGGGTGCACGAGCGGGCACGGCGTGTGCGGCCTGTCGCGCTTCTCGCCGCGTTCGCTGGCCGCCACCGTGGCGTTCATGGCGGCGGGATTCGCCACCGTGTTCGTGGTCCGGCACCTGGCCGGCGCCTGAAGGAGACAAGCCATGCCCGTCGTCACGTCCTTTCTTTCCGGCCTGCTGTTCGGCTTCGGCCTCATCGTTTCCGGCATGGCCAACCCGGCCAAGATCATCGGCTTCCTCGATCTCTCCGGGCGCTGGGACCCCTCGCTGGCGCTGGTGATGGCAGGCGCCGTCGCGGTGGGCGTCTGCGCCTTCTTCGTGGCCGGGCGGCGCACGCGTTCGCTGCTGGGGGCGCAGATGCAGCTCCCCGCGGCACGCCGCATCGACGCGCGGCTGGTCGGGGGCGGTCTCGTGTTCGGCGTCGGCTGGGGCATTGCCGGCTTCTGCCCGGGCCCCGGCCTCGTCGCCCTCGGCATGGGCGAAGCCAAGGCCGCTGCTTTCGTCGCGGCCATGCTGGTCGGGATGTGGGGTTTCGAGTGGATCGAGAAACGCCGCCGGCAGGCCGCGATACCTGCCCCGCAGAGCCTGGAAGATTACGCGTGACCCGGCGAACCCGGCCTACGCGGACACAGGCACCGACACAGGCGCTGCCCCTGCTGCCGTGCAAACGCGGTTGCGGCCTCCCGTCTTGGCCGCGTACAGCGCTCTGTCGGCGGCCTCGATCAGTTCCTTCGGCTGCCCCTTGCCGGGCACGGGGCTGAACGCCTCCACGCCGGCACTCAATGTCACGAAGCCGTCCGCATTGCCGGCGTGCTCGATCTTCAGCGCCTGCACCGCGCTGCGGATCCGCTCCGCCAGGGCGGCGGCGCCCGCCACGTCGGTGTGCGGCAGCAGCACCGCCAGCTCCTCCCCGCCATACCGGGCCGCAAAGTCGCCCGGACGCCGGGACGCGAGGCTGGCGACCGTGCGGCCGATCGATTGCAGGCACTCGTCGCCGGCCGCATGGCCGTAGATGTCGTTGTACTGCTTGAAGCAATCGACGTCGATCATGATGAGCGCCAGGGTGCTTGCTTCGCGCGTGGCCCGGCTGAACTCGGTGTCGAGCGTCACGTCGAACTGCCGGCGGTTCGCGAGCCCGGTGAGGCCGTCCTCCATGGCCAGCGTATTGAGGGTCTTGTTCAGCGTTTCCAGCGCATCGCGCGCGCGCCGCAGTTCGGCCTCGGTCTTGGTGCGCAGTTCGATCTGCTTGACCAGGCGCCATCCCACGAAACCGACCAGCGACGTCAGGAGGATGACGCCCACGGTATGCCAGAGCGTTTCGTGCCACCAGGCGGTCAGGATCTCGTCCTTGGACAAGGCCGCGCTGACGAACACGGGATAGTTGGCAAGACGCCGGAAGCTGTTCAGGCGCGTCACACCGTCCTGGGCCGACTTGATATAGGTCGTTCCGACCGGACCGCGGGCAACGTAGGCGAGGAACAGTCCGGTTTCCCGCATGTTTCTGCCGACCATCTCGTCGCTGTACGGACGGCGCGTCACCATGGTCCCGTTTTCGAGCACCAGTCCAACCGCACCGTCCTCGCCGATGTCGAGGCTGTCGTAGAACTTCATGAAGAAGTCGATGTCGATCGTCGCGAGCACCACCCCGGCGAAGCTGCCGTCCGCGTGGTTGATGCGCCGTGAAACGGGAACGAGCAGCTCGCCGGTGGTCCGGCTCTTCACCGGGATGCCGATGTGCGGCCCGCGCTCCTCGTGTGCGCGATGAAAGACGAAGTACTCCCTGTCCGCATTGTTCAGGTTTTGCGGCGGGACCTGCCGCGAGTTGGCGACCCAGTTTCCGTTCTCGTCGTAGATGTGCATCCCGTCGAGCTGCGGAAGCTCGGCGACCCGCAGGGCGAGCACCTTGCGAAGCCGCTCGACAGCCGCCGGACCGGTGCCGTCATGCTCGACGCGCTCGACGATGCCCACCAGCGCCGTATCGGCCTTCTTGATCGCGTCGTCCGCCTGCTGCGCCATGGCACGCGCGAGGTTCGACGCCGCCACGGTCATCTGCTGCAGGTGGATCTCGCGCGCACGCCAGCTGTTCCAGCAGTCGATGGCCACGAGCGTGAAGCAGACGATGGCCACGAAGGCCATCGTGCGAAAGGTGATGGAGGGTCGACGAAACACGCGCACTCTCGGAGCAATGAAGTCGTGAAGGTCTCCCCGACTTTGACACATCTCCGAACAGATTGGCCGGTCTTTCGTGCACCCGGCTGCGCCACTGTTTCATGCGCCATGCACATCTGTAGGCATAAAGTCCTCAAACCTCCACGGTCCTACGCGCTGCCCCACCCACCGCCAAGCGCCTTGTAGAGATTGACCGTGTTGACCGCGGCCTTGAGCTGCAGTTCGATCAGCTGCTGCTGCTCCGAATAGAGTTCGCGCTGCGCGTCCTGGCTGGAGAAGTAGTCTTCCATGCCGCTGCGAAAGCGCGTGCGCGAAATGCTGGCCACCTTCTCGAGGGCCTGCACGCGCGCCTGCTGCGCCTCGAGCTGCGGGAGCAGGTGGTCGCCGGCGATCAGGGCGTTGGCCGCTTCGCGGAAAGCCACTTGCGCCGCATGTTCGTAGGAGGCCATCGCCGCCGCAAGCCGTTCTTCGTTGGCCGTGATGTTGGCCGAGCGGCGCCCCCAGTCGAACAGGGGCAGCGACACGCCCAGCACGCCGGCCCAACTGCTGTTGCTGCCGCTCAGCAGCGTCGACAGCTCCCTGCTGATGCCGCCCGTCAGGGCCGTCAGGGAGATGGTCGGCAGCATGGCGGCCTTGGCCGCGCCCACGCCCGAATTGGCGGCTTCGACGCGCGCATAGGCGGCCAGCAGATCGGGACGCCGCTGCAGCAGGCTGGACGGCATGCCTGCCGCCACCTGCGCGGTGGAGCGCTCGGGCCAGGGCCGCGCGGCACCCGTGTCTGGCGGCACGGGTTGGCCCACCAGCACGTTCAGCCATTGCAGGTCCTGGGCGACCCGCATGCGGAATTCTTCCTGCCGCACGCGGGCGTTCTGCAACAGCGACTGCGCACGGTAGACGTCGAGCTGCGCGGCACCGCCGGCCGTCTTGGCGCGGCCGATCATGTCGGCATTGGAAGTCAGCCCGGCCTCGTTGGCATTGGCCAGGTTCAGCAAGGCCCGGTCTGCGCGCAGCGTGAGGTAGGCGTTCGACAGCTCGCCCACCAGGTTCATGCGCGCTGCCGCGAAGTCCTTGTCGCCGGCCTCCGCCAGCGAGCCGCTTTGTTGCGCGCTGCTCTGCTGGCGGCCGAAGAAGTCCAGCTCGTACGACATCACGCCGGCCTGGATGTCGAAGCTGTTGGAGACGCGCCCGTCGGACGGCAGATTGCCGACCGGGCTGAGCGAGCCCTGCGGCGTGGTCTGCGCCCGCTGGGCATGGCCCGACAGTCCCAGCGCCGGGAACAGCGAGGCGCGGCTGCCCGCGTACGTGGCCCTCGCCTCGCGCGCCCGCGCGGCGTAGGCGCGCAGGTCGCGGTTCTGGGCCAGCGCGGTGGCAATCAGTCCGCGCAGTTCGTCGTCCTGCACGAAGCTGCGCCAGTCCACGGGCTCCGCGGCCGGCACCGTCGCGCCGGCCGGCCATTGCGAAGGCATCGACAGGTCGGGCTGCTTGAGCGGCGGCGTGAGATTGCATCCGCTCACCACCAGCAGGACGCCCACCGCCAGCACCAGCAGGAACAGCCGCAGGCACAGGCGCACGAACCCCGCCTGGGGCGCGCGGAATCCCGCGCTGGCGAGCAGCGCCGACGCGGCCCGCCACGGCCGCACCTGGACGGCCACATGGCTCGGAGGCACATTGAACACGTGGCCCACCAGACGCTCGCGCTGTGCCTCGGTGCCGGCAAACCGCAGCTCGGCACCGGCCGGACCGCGCCCGGCGAGTTGAGCCGGCAGCCAGCCGACCGGATCGACGTAGACCTCCAGCGGCTGTCCGACACGCAGGCGCTTGAACAAGCCGCTGCCTTCCAGCAGCGCGCCGTCCGCCGCGATGTTGACGAAGCGCGATTCGCTCTCCCCCGCCGCGGTGCGGACCCGGGTGCGCGCGCGCCAGGGGAAGCGCTCTTCCTGTTCCGGCCGGGGCAGATCGATGCACGCGATGAGCGCGCCCAGGCAGAGAACCAGCGCAAGACCGGTCCACACGAGGTTGAGTTGGTCGCCGGGCGTGAGCGCCGCGCCGCTCATCACGGCCGATGCGCCACCGCCCTGCAGCGCGACCAGCAGCCCGCCGAACACGGCGACCAGCTTCCAGTGCACGACGGTCTTCGAACGATCGAGGCCCTTGGCCGTCACCTTGAAAGGACGGCCGAAGGGCCGCAGCATCGCGCTGGCCAGCGTGCCGGTGACGGCCATCGCCGCCACGAGCTGGCTCACCTCGCTGAACACCGGCAGGCAGCGCCGTTCGCTGATCCAGTAGCTGTAGGCCCAGAACATCATGAGCGGCGGCAGCCCGTAGGCGGCGAAGGCCTGCGGCGCGGCATGGAAGACCGAGATGCCGGCATACCAGTAGAGCGCGGGCGCCAGCATGATCAGTGCCATGAAAGGCTTGCCCAGCCAGTGCAGCAGCCCGTGCAGAAAATGCAGCCGGGCCGGGAGGCTGTAGCCGCGGCCGCGCAAGGGCCCGTCGGGCAGCAGCGCGAGCTGCACCGTGCCCAGGCACCAGCGGCCGCGCTGGTTGATGTAGTCGATGATGCTCTCGGCCGACAGCCCGTTCGACAGCCGCTCGCCCAGCCAGCGCGTGACGTGGCCGTGCCGCAGCAACAGGTAAGTGGTGTGGATGTCCTCGCACACGCTGCCGACGGGGAAGCCGCCCGCGGCGGTGATCAGGTCCCGCCGCACGATGAAGGAGGTGCCCACGCAGAAGGCCGCATCCACCGCGTCCTTCGCCGGCTGCAGCACATCGAAGAACACGCGCTGCTCGTCGACCCAGCTGTCGGTGGCGCGCAGGTTGTGCTGGATGGGGTCGGCGTTGTAGTAGAACTGCGGCGTCTGCACCAGCCCGACGCGGCGGTCCTCGAACAGGCCGAGCATGCGGTAGACGATCTGGCGCTGCGGCGCAAAGTCCGCGTCGAGCACAAGGATGAAAGGCGCATTGGTCACGCCCGCCGACAGGCGCAGGCCGTTGTTCAGGTTGCCAGCCTTCGCGTGGCTGTTGTCGGGCCGCCGCGCGTAGTGCACGCCCCGGCGTTCGCAATAGTCGCGCAGCCAGTCGCGCCGGGTGTCGTCGAGCACCCAGACCTTCAGCCGGGGATAGTCGATGGCCTGGGCCGCGATGATGGTCTTTTCCAGCACGGCCAGTTCTTCGTTGTACGTGCAGATGAAGACGTCCACGGCCGGCACCTCCGCGCCGCGGCTGCGCAGCGCGGCTTCGCCGCGGTCGGCCAGTTGCCGGTTGTCGCGGCGCCGGACCAGCATGTGGATGGACATCAGCGTGTAGACGACGGCGGCCAGCTCGAAGAAGAGGAACACCCAGGCGAACAGGGTTCCGAAGCCCAGGTCCGAAGGCGGCATGGTGGCGACCACGCGCCAGACCGCGTAGCGCAGCAGCAGCAAGGCCGTGAGCGCGCCGAACAGCGCGCGGTGGGTGATGCGATCGACCCTGGCCCAGGTCATCAGGAGGAGCGCGAGCCCTGCAACGAGTGCGTTGAGCTGGAACTCCGGCGTGGCGATCAGGCGGGACATGATGGTGTGGCTCCTGCGGCGGTCTTGCCGGTGAAGGGGTTGAAACCCGTGGCTGCCAATGCGATCCAGGCGGTAGCGCCCAGGTGCGGCCAGCGGTAGTAGAAGAAATCGGCACCGGACGAGTCCGGGCCGATGGACAGCCCGGTGGAGATGCGGGAACCGGGGGTTGCGTAATACAGGCCGTTGTCGGCGCGTTGCGACGCCAGCAGCTGCCACAGGGCCTCGGGTGCCGCGCCCTTGCGCGCCACCAGGGTCGCGGCAGCCTGCGCGCTGCCCTCGGTCCAGATGCCGTCGGGATTGCGCGAGAAGCCGTAGCCCTCGCCGAAGCGGTGGTTCTTCTCCACCCAGTCCAGCCCGCGCATCCAGGCGCAGGAGCCCTCGGGTGCCGCCAGCAGCGGCCACAACTGCGCATCCAGGCCGGAGCCCTCGGTGGCGAGGGTCGCGCCGTCCTCCTTGGTGCCGATGTTGAAACGCTGCTCCGACGCATTCCACATGCGGCCCACGAAGTCGAGTGCGGTGCGCGCCTGCTGGCGCTCCGGCCCGCTCTGTCCGCCGCCGGCGCGCGCGGCCCAGGCCGCCGCCATGGCGATGTCGATGTTGTGCTCGGTGGACTTCCAGGTCTGGGCGCGCTGCGCGTTGTCCCAGCCGTAGCGGCCGCCGTTGTAGCCGTCGGGGGCATTCCTGGCGCGCGTGTTCTGCTCGGTCCAGGCCAGCAGCTTCCGCGCGGCCGCCAGATAGGCCGGCGAGGGTTCGGCCTGGTACAGGTTCAGCAGGAGCAGCGCGGCCCAGGCCACGTTGCCGGTGGCGGTGCTGACCTGGTAGGCATCGGCGATCCATTGCTTGCGGCCTGCGTCCCAGCGGCCGGGCAGCGCGGGCTTTTCCTCGGTCACCGGCCCGGCGCGGTAGGCGTTGCGCACGCGCCCGTCGGCCACGTTCGGGTCGTGCTCGACGGCGCGCACCACGGCGTCGCCGATGCGCCTGGCGGCCGTCGGGTCACCGCAGGCCAGCAAGGCGATGCCGGCCAGCGCGTTGTCGTAGGTGAAGGCGGCCCCCGCCAGCGCAGGCTCGAAGGGCGGCTCGCCCTTGCCGGCATCCGTGGGCCTGTAGCTGTTGAGGAACAACGGCCCGGAAACCACACCGGCCTGGTCGTGGGCGACTGCCCGCCGCAGCCCGTCGCAGCTTTGCCGCGCGAGCGCCTGTTGCGTCGGGCCAGCCTGTGCTGCCGAAGCCGCCGCCGAGCAGGCCAGCACCATCGATGCGACGGTGCCGAGCATCCATGCCCGGGAAAGTGAATGGCTGTGCATCCGCATTCAGGACCTGAGGCTGGCCGAGACCACCTTGCCCGGCACGCACAGGCTCTGCCTGCGGGATTCGGCCTGTTGCGCCTCGCCGTCCTCGATGCGCGCCACGGCATAGATGGAGCCCTGCTCGGCGAACGGAAACGGCACGCTGTAGGTGCTCTGCAGCGCTTCGGACGCCACGGGCAGCAGCTGCTCGACGCGCGCCGGCACCGCGGCCGTGTTCTCCCCGATCGTCACGTCGAGCACGGAGCCGACGCCCAGCCGCTTCGCCACCCGCGCGGGAAACACCGCGACGACGCCGATCCGGCTGCAATCGGTGACGCGCACCAGCGAGGCCCCCGCCGTGACGTACGCCCCCTCGGGCATCAGCACGGTATGGACCATGCCCGGCTGGGTCGCCTTGATCTCGTACGCGGCAAGCTTCTCGACGCGGCGGCGCTCCTCGTCTTCGAGCTGCGTGACCTGCTTGAGCTGCTTGACGATGGCGGTGCCGTCCTGCTGGGCGCGATCGATGCTGTTGCGCAGCGCCTCGCGCCGGCTCGTGAGCGTCTGGAACAGGTTGCTGCCCCCGGTGCCCACGAAGGCGCCCTGCCCCGCGCTCGCCACGGTCTGCGCCTGCCCCGCGAAGGCCTGCTCGGCCACCGCCGCGTTGGCGCGCGCGGTGCTCAGCTGGGCCTCGGCCGCGTTCATCACCTGCTCGCTGATCGCGCCCTCTTTCAGCAGGGCCTCGTTGGTGCGGACCTTGTTCTCCTGCTCCGCCACGACGCTGTGCGCAACGTCGCGCTGGCGCTGGGCGATTTCCCAGGCGTCCCAGCTCTGGGCCAGGGAAGCCTGCCGGTGAACCTGGGCCTGCTGGCCGACAGCCCTGATTTCCTGGTTGTCGGCCTTGAACTGATTGCCCAGCTGCGCAAGCTGGCTCTGCAAGGTGAGACGCTGCGTCGTCAGCGTGGTCAGGATTTCGTGGCTGACGGTGGGGTTGCGCACCGTGGCCACCAGGGCGCCCGGGGTCACCGCGTCGCGCGGATGCACCGCCATCTGCGTCACCACGCCGCTGATCGGCGAGGTGATCAGCCCGACCGGCGCCTGCAGCACGGCCCGTGTGGCCTGCGAGGACAGCAGCGGCTGGATCAGCGTCGAGACCATGAGCCACAGCACGAAGGCCAGCAGCGCATAGGCGGCCAGCTTGGGAACGAAGGAGCCCTTCTGGCCGTGCCGGGCCGGCGCGCGGCGGCCCCTGGTCGCACTGGCAGCGCGCACCTGGCCGCGAAAAAGCAGGAACGAATCCGGTTTGGACACATGCATAGGCACCTCTTGGAATGTCGGCGGCGTGTACCGGCAAGCGGCACGCCCCATTGATGAAAAAGACGAGGAAATCGAGCAAAGCCCCGCCACCCACGGGCCCGGGGTGTCCTCGTCTTCATGCTGCGGTGCAATAAAGTACGTCCAAAACCGAATCCTTTCTGCTTCCTTGAGAAACAGGATGTGCAAACTTCACATCTAACCGACGCCTGCGGATCGCGGCGGATTCCTACATGGGTTCCAGCGTGCGGGGGATTGACAACGCGGGGTGCAGCCGGCACGCGAACGCAGCGCCGGATCCGGGTTGCCGAGGGAGAGGGGTGGGTCGCGAGCTTTCGAACGCCCTGGCCCGTGCCGGTCTCGCGCACAGGTCTCGGGGGCCTGCAACCGGCCTCACGGCCAACAGCCCGTAACGATATGACCGGCCGTCCGGGCCCCACCTTGGTGCGGCCATGCCGAAACTCGCTGGCTGCCGGCGGATTTCCGGCCGCGTCAGCTGCGCGATCTACGCGTCCAGGTCGAAACAGCAGCCTGCGTAGTAGGCCTTGTCGCCGCCGTCGACGAACGGCACCTCGATCGGCTTGCCGTCGTTGCGCCAGACGTCGCGCCGCCTGTAGCCGGCCTGCATCAGTTCGGCCAGCAGCACGTCGTGGTGCTGGATGCGGTACGGGCAGACCGCAAAGCCGATGCTGTTGAGCGTGTAGAGCGTGCGGTCGGGATGGACCGCCGTCGTGTTCAGCACGACGCGCCTCGGCTTCACCGCGAGCGTGGAGATGATCTCGACGATGCGCACCGGCAGGTACTGCAGGCTGCCCGAGGCATAGAGCACCTCGTAGCCGCTCGCGGCGCCGTAGTCGGTGGTGAAGCCCAGTTGCGCGGTGGCTTCGCGCTGCACGGCCAGCTCCTGCCCCGTCTTGACCACGCCGGGCACGTCGCAGACGGTCCAGCGCAGGTTGCGCGGATAGTCCAGCAGCCGGCGAAAGGCGTAGTACTTGATCCCGACGTGGCCTCCCAGGTCGAACACGCTCGCCATGCCCTCCGCCATCGAACGCCCCAGCCAGAACAGGGCCGGGTAGTCGTAGGAGTGGATCTGCGGGCTGTAGAACGTCCTGGCCTGCTCCGCGTTGTCGTAGCCGACGGCCTTGGAGGGCGGCGCACCGGCCTGGGCGGCCGCGAAGCTCTCGAAGGACCCCATGAAAAGATTTTCTTTCTGATTGTTCAGAAACTTGCGCCGGTAGGCGCTCGCACGGGGCAGAAATGTCGGCAGGGTTGGAAGCATTTCTTTCTCCAGAGTCCTGCGCATCATTCTCCATATAAACACAAAGTATTCAATAGACGAAGCCCACCTTCTTCGCCTTGCCCCCGGGCGCGTGTGTGCCGAGGGCATGCACAGGCAGCGCCGCTCCGGTGAAGCGAGCTTCGAAGCACCCGCCTTCGTGACGCGGAAACCGGCCCATCCCGCTTTGGAGAAATAAGCGATATCGGCCTTCGGCATCCCGCTCATTTCGAGAAATCAATTCGGAATGGTAGCAACCGATTCTTGCTGCTGCATCGTTCAACAAGATGCATCCGGCGCCGGAAAATTTCCAGGAATCAGGAAAACCAAAACACCGATCGCATTGGGTATTTTTATCTCGACACGGCACTCGGTGCGATCGAATTAGCCGAAATTCGATCTGCGGGGCTCCATTTTTCACGGATCCTGCGCGGCGGCCGCCTTTCCGATGGGACCATCGCCCCCGATCCGGGGGACTTCCCTCCATTTCTCTACCCCATTTTTCCCTCTGAACCCATCCCCTTTCGGGACCGCCAGCGGGGGACAGCGAGCGTCGAAATCGCTCCCTCACTTCCAAAACATCGAATTGGCTACCCTGAACGTGACAATTCGGGTAGTACATATCCGAAATATTTATATCTATTTGTAAGTTTAGCCAAACGGCCAGTACAAGCGCTGCACCAAACCCTCTAGCATGGGACACAAAAGCGAATCAATGCGGCGGCTTATTTCCAATTGATTTGCCAAATATTATATCCATTCAATTAGATTAAATCGTGATTCTTATTCGGAAATTTACATGGAAATTCAAACTGTTTCGCCAGCGCGGACCGCCGTCCCTCCTCCTCCTCTGCTGGAAGACCTCTTTGCCCCGCCGTCCGGTACCGGGGCGCCGGGCAAGCGGCTGGCAGCCGCGCTGACGCTCGGCCCGCGGTTCGAACTGCGCCGGGCAGCATCGCCCGGCGCCGCCAGCCATCTGCCGGACACCCTCTTTGCCGCAGCCTGGCTGCTGCTGCAGTCGCGCTGGCTCGGCACACAGCACCCGGTGTTGGATGAAGCCGTGGGAGCCGCGCCGGGAACGCCCGCGCACCGTGTGTCCACCCCCCTCGCATTCGATGCCGGGAAGCCGGCGAGCGCCTGGCTGGCCGAACTGGACCTCGGCCGGCGCCAGGCGGCGGAAGCGGCCTCGCCCGCTCCGTCCTCGCTCTGGTTGCGAGACGGCATCGACCCGGCCGAAGCGGACGCCCCGATCCGGCTTTCATGGCGCCTCGCGCCGGACGCCTCCACCTGCCTTCGCCTCGACGCCGCGGCGAGCCTGATGGATGCCGTGTCGGGCGAACAGCTGCTCGCGGCCCTTGCCGACACCGCCACCGATCTGCTGGACCGCCCCGATGCGGCGCTCGGCGAAATCCGCACCCTCCCGCCCGCCGACCGGGACCGTCAACTCACCGCGTGGAACACCGCGCCAGCGCCGGTGGACCGCGGGCTCACCGTGCCCGTCCTGTTCGGCCGCCGGGCGACCGCGACCCCCGAGGCCGTCGCCCTGGCGGAAGGCGACAGGACCATGACCTACGGCGAACTCGACCGGCTTTCCGACCGGCTCGCGCGCCGCCTTCAACGCCAGGGCGTACAAGGCGGCGACAGCGTCGGGCTGATCCTCGAGCGGTCGATCGAAGCCGTCGTGTCGCTGCTCGGCATCCTCAAGGCGGGCGCGGCCTATGTCCCGATCCCCACCGACTTCCCGCCCGAACGGATCGCGCACATGCTGGGCGAGGCGCGCGCGCACCATGTGGTGACGCAATCGGCGTATCGGCAGCTCGTGCCCGAGGGCCATGACGCGCTGCTGCTCGACGGCCCGTCCCTCGACGACCCTGAGCCCGGCAGCTGGCACGCGCCGGCGGCCGATGGCGAATCCGTGGCCTACGTCATGTACACCTCGGGGTCGACCGGCACGCCCAAGGGCATCGAGATCTGCCATCGCGCGATCCTGCGCCTCGTGGTGGACGTCGACTATGTCGAGTTCGCCCCCGGCCTGGCCATGCTGCATGCGGCGCCGCTCGGCTTCGACGCGTCGACGCTGGAGATCTGGGGGCCGCTGCTCAACGGCGGCCGGTGCGTGATCCACGACGAGCAGGTGCCCACCGGTGCCGGCCTCGCCCGCACCATCGCGCGCCACGACGTGCACACCGCCTGGCTGACGGCCGCGCTCTTCAATGCCGTGATCGACCGCGATCCGGCGCATCTCGCGGGCCTGCGGCACCTGATCATCGGCGGAGAAGCCCTCTCGGTGCCGCATGTGCGGCGTGCGTTGGCCGCGCTTCCCGGCCTCATGCTGCGCAACGGCTACGGACCGACCGAGTGCACGACCTTCGCGGCGACGCACCGCATCGCGCCGACGCTGCCGGCCGGCCTGCGCTCGGTGCCGCTCGGCCGGCCGATCAGGGACACAGTGCTGCGCGTGCTGAGCCCCGCGCTGGCCCTGCTGCCGACGGGCTTCGTGGGCGAGCTCTGCATCGGCGGCCATGGCCTTGCCCGTGGCTATCTGCGGCAGCCCGATCTCACGGCGGAGCGCTTCATGCCCGACCCCTTCGGCGGGCCGGACGACCGGCTCTACCGCACGGGCGACCTCGCGCGCTGGCTGCCCGACGGCACGGTCGAGTTCATCGGCCGCCGCGACGGTCAGGTCAAGATCCACGGCCACCGGGTCGAGACCGGCGAGGTCGAGTCGGCCATCCTGGCGCATCCCGCCATCCAGTCCTGCGCGGTGGCCGCGCGGCCCGACGGCGACGGGCAGCTGCGCCTCGTCGCCTACCTGGTCGCGAAATCGCAGAAGGTCTCGTGGGACGCGCTGCGGGCGCACCTGGCGCTCAGCCTGCCTGCGGCGCTGCTGCCGTCGGCCCAGGTGTGGCTCCCGCAACTCCCCGTCACGCCCAACGGCAAGCTCGACCGCAAGGCGCTGCCCGATCCGGCCGGCGAGCGCCCCGACCTCGCCCAGCCCTTCGAGGAGCCGCGCGACGCCGTCGAACGGCAGGTGTGCGAGGCCTTCGCCCGCGCGCTGCGCATCGACAGGGTCGGGCGCCGCGACAACTTCTTCGATCTCGGCGGCGATTCGATGCGTGTGCTGCAGGTCCTTGCAGACCTCCAGCATGGCAGTGCGCAGCCCCTGTCGACCAACCTGTTCTTCCGGCATCCGACGCCGATGGCGATGGCGGCCCGGCTGCAAGGCCCGGCGCCGCAGCCCACCGTCGCCGCGCCCGTCCGCACGGCCCGCCCCGAAAGCGACGCCTCCGACGCGATCGCGCTGATCGCCACCGCGGGCCGCTTTCCCGGGGCCGCGGATGTCGAGCAGTTCTGGGACAACCTCGTCGCCGGGCGCGACTCGATCAGCTTCTTCGACGACGCCACGCTCGACGCCAGCATCGGCGAAGCGCTGCGCGCCGACCCGGCCTATGTGCGGGCGCGCGGCGTGATCGAAGGCATCGAGGACTTCGATGCGGCCTTCTTCGGCATCGGCCCGAAGGAAGCCGCGCTGATGGACCCGCAGCAGCGCGTGTTTCTCGAGATCTGCTGGGAATGCCTCGAACGCGCGGGCTATGTGCCCGACGAGGCGCCGGGCCCGGTGGGCGTGTATGCCGGCATGTACAACGCCAGCTACTTCCAGCGCCACGTGGCGTCGAGGCCCGACCTCGTCGAGGCGGTCGGCGAGTTCCAGGTGATGCTGGCCAACGAGAAGGACTACATCACCACGCGGGTCGCCAACCGGCTCAATCTCACGGGGCCGGCCGTCAGCGTCCACACCGCCTGCTCGACCTCGCTGGTCGCGGCGGCCCAGGCCTTCCATGCGCTGCGCGCCGGCCAGTGCTACATGGCGCTGGCCGGCGGCGCCTCCGTCAACTGCCCGCCGCGCAGCGGCTACCTCTACCAGGAGGGCTCGATGCTGTCGCCCGACGGCCACACGCGCAGCTTCGATGCGCAGGCCCAGGGCACCGTCTTCAGCGACGGCGCGGCGGTGGTGCTGCTGAAGCGGCTGCCGGACGCCCTGGCCGACGGCGACACCATCTACGCGGTGCTGCGCAGCGCCTGCGTCAACAACGACGGTGGCGCCAAGGCCAGCTTCACCGCGCCCAGCGTGGACGGCCAGGCGGCGGTGATCCGGGCCGCCCTTGCCGCGGCCGGCGTGGACGCGCGCAGCATCTCCTTCGTCGAGGCGCACGGCACCGCAACGCCGATGGGCGACCCGATCGAGGTCGAGGCGCTGGCCGTCGCCTACGCCGAGCACACCGATGCGCGAGGCTACTGCACGCTCGGCTCCCTCAAGAGCAATGTCGGCCACATGGTCACGGCCGCCGGCGCCGCGGGCCTCATCAAGACCGCGCTGTCGCTGCACCACGAGCTGATTCCGCCCACCGCGCATTTCAGCGTGCCGAATCCGGTGATCGATTTCGCGCGCACGCCGTTCCATGTGAGCAACCAGCTCCAGCCCTGGCCTCGCGGCGACCGGCCGCGCCGCGCCGGCGTGAGTTCGTTCGGCGTCGGCGGCACCAACGCGCATGTGGTGGTCGAGGAGGCGCCGCCGCGGCCGGCCCCGGCGGCCGATGCGGGGTGCCAGGTGCTGCAGCTGTCGGCACGGTCGGAAGCCGCGCTCGCCGTGGCCACCGAACAGCTCGCCGCGCACCTCGAGGCGCATCCGGCGCAGTCGCTGTCCGATGTCGCCTACACCCTGTGCGTCGGCCGCAAGGCCCACGTCTTCCGCCGCGCCGTGGTGGCCGGCGATGCGGCCGAGGCGATCGCCACGCTGCGCAGCGAGAACGCCCCGTGGCGCGCGAGCGGCAGCGCGGCTTCGCATGCCTCGCAGCTGGTGCTGATGTTTCCGGGCCAGGGCGCCCAGTACGCGGGCATGGGCAAGGACCTGTACGCGAACGACCCGCTGTTCGCTGCCGCGCTCGACGACTGCCTGAACGCCTTCGCCGGCGTGCTGGACTTCGACCTGTGCGACCGGCTGTTTTCCGCCGACGCGCTCGCGCTGGCGCCCACCGCGGTCACGCAGCCCGCGCTGTTCGCGATCGAGTACGCGCTGGCGCGGCGGCTGCTTTCGCTGGGCGCGCGCCCTCACGCGCTGATCGGCCACAGCATCGGGGAATTCGCCGCGGCCGTGCTGGCGGGCGTGATGCGGCTCGAAGACGCCGCTCGGCTCGTCGCTCGCCGCGGTGCGCTGATGCAGGCCCTGCCGGCCGGCGCAATGCTCTCGGTGCGGCTCGGCGCCGACGAACTGACGCCGCGGCTCGGGCCCTCGGTCTCGCTCGCCGCCGAAAACGGGCCGAACGCCTGCGTGGCCTCGGGACCTTTCGATGCGATCGCCGCCCTGCAGGCATCGCTGGAGCAGGAAGGCGTCGCCGCCCGGCTGCTGCAGACCTCGCACGCCTTCCATTCCGCCATGATGGACGACGCCGTGGCGCCCTTCGAGGCCCTGGTGGGCCAGGTCGCGCTGCACGCGCCGGCGATCCCGATCTTCTCGACGCTCACGGGCCGGCGGCTCGAAGACGCGGAAGCGACCAGCGCCGCCTACTGGGCCCGGCACCTGCGCGGCACCGTGCGCTTTTCGCCGGCACTGCAGAGCGCCGCGGCGCAGGCGGCCCATCCGGTCTTCGTGGAGGTCGGGCCGCGCAACACGCTCGCCACGCTGGTGCGCCAGCACGGCGCGGACCGGCTCCTGCCGAATTCGAAGTCCGGCAGCCCCACGGCGGTCTCCCTGCTGCACGGCGAGCCGGCCGACGAAACCCGCACGCTGCGCCTGGCGCTCGCCCGCCTGTGGACGGGCGGCGCCGACATCGCGCTGTCGCGGCTCGCCCCCCGTGCCGGCGCGCAGCGCGTGCGCCTTCCCACCTACCCGTTCGAGCGCAAGCGCTTCTGGGTCGACATCGCGGACACCCCCGCCGTGCTGTCGCCCGCGGTGACGCCCGCGCTTGCCATCCCCCCCACCACCCTGGAGCCGACCGTGACGACAGTTGCAGCGCCTTCGCCTCTTCCTCCATCCAATGCGCCCACTGCGCCGACACAGTCCATGAACGCGCGCCTGCGCGCCCTGTTCGAGGACATCTCCGGCATCGACATGGCGAACGCCGAGGGACATGCACCCTTCGGCGAACTCGGACTGGATTCGCTCACGCTGACCCAGGCCGCCACGCAGATCAAGAAGCGTTTCAAGGTCAACCTCAGCTTCAGGCAGCTGATGGAGAGCTATAGAAACTTCGACACGCTGTCCGCATTCCTCCAGCAGAACCTGCCGCCCGAGCCGGCGGCGGCGCCAGCGGCCGTCGAGGCCGTACCTGCTGCAGCGCCCGTGGCGGAGGCTGCGGTCCAGCCGCTGCCTGCGCCTGCGGCGCTGCCGTCGTCCACCGCGCCCCAGGCCAACGCGCTCGCGGCCGACCCGCTGTCGCGCGTGATCGCACAGCAGATGGAGCTCATGCGCCAGCAGCTCGCACTGCTGTCGGGCAGCACGGCGGCCGTTCCCGCCCCACCGGTGCAGGCCGCGCCCATGGCGCCCGCCGTATCCGCCAGCGCCCAGCCACCCGAGGAAAAACGCGAGCCGGTGCGCTACGACGTGTCGAAGGCCTTCGGCGCCATCGCCAGGATCCACACCCAGCGCACCACCGAGCCGAGCGCCCGGCAGAAGGTCCGGCTGGCGACCTTCATCCGGCGCTACGTGGAGCGCACGCAGAAGAGCAAGCAGTTCACCGAGGCGAACCGGCCTCACATGGCCGATCCCCGCGTGGTCAACGGTTTCCGGCCGCTGACCAAGGAGATCACCTACCAGATCGTCATCGAGCGCTCGAAGGGCTCCAAGCTCTGGGACATCGACGGCAACGAATACGTCGATGCGCTCAATGGCTTCGGCGTGAACATGTTCGGCTGGCAGCCGGACTTCGTGCTGGACGCCGTGCGGCGGCAGCTCGACGCCGGCTATGAGATCGGGCCGCAGCATCCGCTGGCCGCCGAGGTCACCGGCCTGGTCTGCGAACTGACAGGCTGCGATCGCGCGGGCCTTTGCAACACCGGCTCCGAAGCCGTGATGGCGGCGCTGCGCATCGCGCGCACGGTCACCGGCCGCAGCACCGTGGTCGTGTTCACCGGCTCCTACCACGGCACCTTCGACGAGGTGCTGGTGCGTGCCGGCCGCGGGGGCAAGGGACTCTCGGCAGCGCCGGGCGTGATGAGCGGCATGTTCGGCGACATCCGCGTGCTCGACTACGGCACGCCGGAAGCGCTGGCGTTCATCCGCGAGAACGCCGACGACCTTGCCGCCGTGCTGGTCGAGCCGGTGCAGAGCCGCCGCCCCGACTTCCAGCCGCGCGAGTTCGTGCAGGAGGTGCGCGCCATCACCGCGCAGAACGGCGTCTGCCTCATCTTCGACGAGGTCATCACCGGCTTCCGCACGGCCCTGGGCGGTGCCCAGGAACTGTTCGGCGTGCGCGCCGACCTCGCCACCTACGGCAAGGTGATCGGCGGCGGCTTCCCGGTCGGCGTGATCGCCGGAAAGCGCGAATTCATGGATGCGCTCGACGGCGGCGGCTGGCGGTACGGGGACGACTCGATCCCGGGCGTCGGCGTGACCTACTTCGCCGGCACCTTCGTGCGGCATCCGCTGGCGCTGGCCGCGGCCAAGGCATCGCTCGAGCACCTGAAGCAGGCCGGGCCGGCGCTGCAGGCGGGGCTCACGACGACCACCACCACGATGGCCGACGAACTCACGGCGTGGTGCGTCGACGTCGGGGCACCGATCGCGATCCGGCACTTCGCCTCGCTCTGGCGCGTGAGCTGGCTCGAAGACCACCCGCTGCAGGACCTCCTGTTCGCCATGATGCGCAGCCGCGGCGTGCACATCCTCGACAACTTCCCGTGCTTCCTGACGAGCGCGCACAGCGCCCAGGACATCGAGGTCATTCAGCGCGCCTTCAGGGAGTCGGTCGCCGAGATGCAGGAATCCGGCTTCCTGCCGCGCCGCGCAGCGGTCGTCACGGGCTTCGACGTCCGAAAGCCCTGCGAAGACGGCTCGATCCTCGCCCGCGATGTCGACGGCCAGCCCTTCTGGTACGCGCCGGACACCCCGACCCCCAGCCACCTCAACGAAAAGGCCGCAGCATGAACGCCGTTCTCCGTCCTTCCGCCATCGGCGGCTTCATCGAGTGCGTCATCCCGACAACGGAATCGCAGCGGGAGATCTGGCTCGGCGCGACGATGAGCACCGAGGCCTCGCTGGCCTACAACGACTCCGTGGTGCTGCGCCTGCGCGGACCGCTCGACCGGGACGCGCTGGCGCGGGCCGTGGCCCGCCTGATCGAGCGCCACCAGTCGCTGCGCGCCACGATTTCGCCGGACGGCAGCTGCATGCTGGTCGGCCACGCCGGCGCGGACGCGCTGGCGCAGCAGGACCTGAGCGCCCTCGCCCCCGAAGCCCGTGCAGAGGCGCTGAAGGCCGTGCACGACGCGGCGGTGTGCACGCCTTTCGCGCTGGAGCACGGCCCGCTGTTCCGGGCGGTGCTGTGCCGGCTCGGCGATACCGAGCACGAACTCGTCATGTCGGCCCACCACGTGGTCTGCGACGGCTGGTCCTGGATGGTCATCAGCGAGCAGCTCGGCCATCTCTATGCCGAGCAGACCGGCGACGGGCTGCCGCTCAAGGCACCGCCCCTGTTTGCGGACTTCGGCGCGGACGAGGCCGAGGACGCCGCGCATCCCGACATGCAGGCCCATGTGGACTACTGGCTGGAGCGCTTCTCCGGCGGCGCCCTGCCCGTGCTGGAGCTCCCGCTGGACCATCCGCGCCCGGCCGTGCGCACCTTCGGCTCGCGGCGCGCCGAACGCCTGCTCGACCGCCGCCTCGTGAGCAGCCTGCGCTCGACCAGCGCGAAGGCCGGCGTCAGCCTGTTCGCGGGCCTGCTCGGCGGCTTCGTCGCGACGCTGCACCGCCTCACCGGCCAGGACGACATCGTGGTCGGCGTCCCCGCCTCGGGCCAGCTCGCGCGCGACATGCCCGGCCTCGTGGGCCACTGCGTGAACCTGCTGCCGCTGCGCCTGGCGGCACGCTCCGATCTGCGCTTCGACGCCCTGATGGGCGAATGCAGCACCACCGTGCTCGACGCCTTCGAGCACCAGGCCCTCACCTACGGCACGCTGCTGGGCAAGCTGTCGCTCGAACGGGACCCGAGCCGGCTCCCGCTCGTGAGCGTGATGTTCAACGTCGACCCCGACGTCGCCAGCAGCGCACAGACCTTCTCGGGCCTCGAGGTCGCGCAGGACACGATCCCGCGCCAGTACGAGAACTCCGAACTCTTCGTGAACCTCCGGCCCCTCGACGGCGGGCTGCAGGTCGAGGCACAGTACAACACCGACCTGTTCGACGAGGCCAGCGTGCTGCGCTGGCTGGAGATGTTCGAGTGCGTGCTTCGCTCGGCCGCGCACAACCCGGCCAAGGCCATCGGCCGGCTCGACGTGCTGTCGGCCGAAGCCACGCAGGCGCTGCTCGCGCTGCAGCCATCGCCCATCCCGCTGAAAGGCGCACCCCATGCGCTTGCCGGTTTCCTGGCGCGCGTGCCGCTGCAGCCCGACCATCCCGCGGTGCGCGACGGCGCACGATGCTGCAGCTACGCCGAGCTCGATGCGCTGTCCAACCGCCTGGCGCATGCGCTGCGCGCGCGCGGTGTCCGCAGCGGCCAGCGCGTGGGCCTGTGCCTGGAGCGCAGCCTCGAGATGGTCGTCTCGCTGCTGGCCGTGCTGAAGGCGGGGGCCTGCTACGTGCCGCTCGATCCCGCGTTTCCGCAGGCGCGGCTCGACCACTACGCCAGGGACGCCGGCCTCAGCCTGCTGCTGACCTCGTCGGACGCCGTGGCGGCGCCGCGCAGCTGGCGCGCCGACGCGGCCGAGCACCTGTTCGAGATCGACCGCGACATCGCCTGGCAGCAGGCGCCCGCCGAGGCCCTGCCTGCGGGCGACGGCGACGCGGGTCCCGACGACATCGCCTACGTGATCTACACCTCGGGCTCGACCGGCCTGCCCAAGGGCGTGGGCGCCGTGCACCGGTCGGTGGCGAACCTGCTCCAGTGGATGGAGAAGAAGTCCGGCATGAACGCCAAGGACCGGATCGCCGCGGTGACGACCCTGTCGTTCGACATGGCGGTCCCCGACCTGCTGCTGCCGCTGGCGACGGGTGCCGAGATCCTGATGGTGCAGCGCGAGACGGCCATGGACGGCAACCGCCTGCGCAAGCTGCTCGAAGAGGAACGGATCACCTTCCTGCAGGCCACGCCCGGCATGTGGCAGCTGCTGCTCGATGCCGAGTGGCAGGGCGCCCCGGGCTTTCGCGGCTGGATCGGCGGCGAGGCGCTGCGGCCCAGCCTGGCCTATGCGCTGTGCGATCGCTGCGCGCTCTGCAACGGGTACGGCCCGACCGAGACCACGGTGTATTCCACTGCCTGGCATGTGGTCCCCGAGGTCGTCGCGTCGCGCGGCGTGTCGATCGGCCAGCCCGTCGACAACACCGAGATCTGGATCCTGGACGCCGACCTGCAGCCCTGCCCGATCGGCGTGCCGGGCGAAATCTGCATCGCAGGCGAAGGCCTTGCACCCGGCTACCTCGAGCGCCCCGAACTCACTGCCGAGCGCTTCGTCCCGGTTCGCATCCTGGGCACCGCGAAAACGGTCTACCGCAGCGGCGACCGCGGCCGCTGGCGCAACGACGGGCTGATCGAACACCTGGGCCGGCTCGACTTCCAGCTCAAGGTGCGCGGCTACCGCATCGAGCCCGGCGAGATCGAGGCCCGCTGCTGCGAGGTCGCCGGCGTCTCGCGCAGCGTGGTCGTGGCGCGCGAGGACGTTCCCGGCGACGTCCGGCTGGTGGCCTATCTCGCGACGACCCCGGGCGTCGAGTTCAACCTCGATGCGCTGATGCTGCACCTGCGCGAGCACCTGCCGGCCTTCATGCTGCCGCAGCATGTGGTGGCGCTCAAGTCGCTGCCCACCTTGCCCAACGGCAAGGTCGACCGGGTCTCGCTGCCGGCGCCGCAGGCGGTCTCGCGCGAAGAGGCGCGGCGCGGCGCCGGGCCGCGCAACGAATGCGAACGCAAGGTGCTCGCGGCCATGGAGCAGGTGCTGAGCCTGCCGGGCCTGGACATGCGCGACGACTTCTTCATGGTGGGTGGCCATTCGCTGCTCGCCGCGCGCCTGACCACGCTGCTGAGCCGCGAGTTCCAGATCACGCTGCCGCTGCGTTCGCTGTTCGAGGCGCCCACGGCCGAGCGGCTGGCCGTCGTCGTCGAGGGCCTGCTGGGCGCGGGCGCCGGCGCGCAGGCGCCGCTGCCCTGCCGCATCGACCGCAAGACGGCCCCGCTGACGCCGTCGCAGGAACGCATCCGCTTCATGGAGGACCTGCACCCCGGCCGCTCCGTCTACAACGCACCCTCCGCGCACCGGCTGCTCGGCAGTTTCGATGCGGCGCGCTTCGAGGCGGCGTTCAAGGAAATCATCCGCCGCCAGCCCGCCATGCGCACCCGCATGGGCACCGACCCGCACACGGGCCGGCCGGCCCAGCTGATCTCGGAGTCGGTGCCGTTTTCGCTGCCCTTCATCGACCTGCGGCACCTGCCGGCCGACCAGCGCGAAGCCGAGCTGGCCGAGCGCATGCAGGAGCTCGCCGACCGGCAGATCGACATCCACCGTGCGCCGATGCTCCATGCCGCGGTGTTCCGGCTCGACGAGCACGACCATGTCTTCGTGTTCGTGCCGCATCACCTGATCTGGGACGGCTGGTCCTTCGACCTGCTCCAGCGCGAACTCTCGGCCATCTACGACGCGTCGGAACGCGGACGGCCGCACACCCTGCCCCCGCTCGCCACCACGCACGGCGACTACGCCGAGTGGCTGGCCAAGTGGATGCAGGAGCCGGCCTTCGAGGAGCAGCTCGAATTCTGGCGGCAGCGCTTCGCCAGCGCGCCCGTGCCCCGCCTGCCGAACACGGACATGCCGCGGCGCGCAGGCAAGAGCGGCCAGGGCGGCGCCCAGTGGATCCGCATCGATCTCGCAACCACGCAGCAACTGCGCAAGGTCGCCCGCGACATGGACGTGACGCTCAGCATGCTGACCTTCGGCGTCTACGCGCTCACCATGAGCCGGGTCATCGGGTCCGAAGCCATCGTCATCGCGAACCCGGTGCGGGGCCGGCAGCAGCCCGAAACCGAAGACGTGATGGGCATCTTCAACAACGTGCTGCCGGTTTCGCTGCAGGTCGACATGCACCAGTCGCTCCCGGACTTCATGCGCTACGTGAAGCAGGAGCTGCTGGCGCTGATGAACTATCAGCAGGTGCCGTTCGAGGCCCTGGTGGCCGAGCCCAGCTTCGGCGGCCAGATCAGGACGGTCGGCCCCTACCAGTCGATGTTCTCGTTCCAGGACGCACGCGACCGCGCGCGCCGGATCGGCAGCCTGCAGACCCGCCAGATGCACCTGATGCAGCACGGCGCCACCGACGACATCGGCGTCTGGCTGATGGACAAGGTGCAAGGCCTGGAAGGCGCCCTGATCTACAACGCGGACGTGTACCTGCGCGAGACCGGGGCCCACCTGCGCGACCGCTATCTCGAACTGCTGCACAGGGTCGTCGATCGTCCCGAGGCGACGCTGGCCTACCTCGCCACCGAAGAAGGCTCCCCCAGCGCCCTCTACCTGCGCAGGCTCGCCGCCGGCGATCCGCTCAAGGCTTCGGCGGACGGGAATGGGGCCGCCGGTGCGAAGAATGGGAAGGACGCCCTGCTGAATCCGGAGCATGCCCAGCTCGCGCAGATCTGGGCCTCCGTGATCGGGATCGACGTCAACGAGATCCGCACGAGCGACAACTTCTTCGACCTCGGCGGAGATTCGCTGCTCGTGCTGCGGGCGATCCAGCAGACCGAGCAGGCGTTGGGCTACCACGTGGATCCGCGCCGCTACCTGTTCGAGAACCTCGGCCAGATCGCGTTGTCCGCGAACGCCGCGCCGGACCCCGCCGACCTGCCGGATCTCGGCAATCTCAAGGGCACGGCACACGGCGAAGGCCTGCTGAGCCGCGCCTTCGGCGGCTGGCTGCGCAAGGGGTGACCCATCATGGGACACGTCGTATTTGCCCATTCTTCCGTCGAGGCGCCGGTCTGCCGGTACCTCGAACTGGATGACTGCAGCGGCCACTGGGCCGGGCGGATCCTGTCCGACGAGGAGCGCGCGCGCGCCGCGCAGTTCCGGTTCGCCATCGACCGCCAGCGCTTCGTGGCGGCGCACATCGCGCTGCGCTGCGCGCTGGCCGAGCAGACAGGTGAGCGTGCCGAGACGCTGCGCTTCTCCCACACCGCGTTCGGCAAGCCTTCGCTGTCCGGCTGGCCGCACGTGCGCTTCTCGCTGAGCCACAGCCAGGGGCTGGGCCTGATCGCCATCGGCGGACGCGGCCCGCTGGGCGCCGACGTCGAGCGGCTGCGCCCGGTGCCCGATGCGCTCGCGCTGGCCGCGCGGCATTTCACGCTCGGCGAGAACGAAGCGCTCGCCGCCTTGCCTTCCGGCGAACGCGACCGCGCCTTCCTGACCTGCTGGACACGCAAGGAAGCCTGCCTCAAGGCCATCGGCCTCGGACTGATCGTGCCGGCGGAGAGCTTCGAGGTGGGCCTCGCGCCGGACTGCCGCGGCGTCGAGGTGCCGGTCGCCGGCCGCATGCTGTGGCTCGCACTGCGGCCCGCCCCCTTGCGCATGGACAGCGTCGGCTCGCTCGCGGAATGGCGGCAGACGCACGCCCGTGCCGGCATGCCGCGCCCGGCGGCGGAGGCCTGCGCATGACCGCCCATCCCTTCATGTTCGGACCGGCCTCGCGCCAGGTCTTCGGCGTGTTCCATGCCGTTGCCGAGGCGCAGCCCGGGGACACCGCGGTGCTGGTCTGCCCGCCCTTCGGGCAGGAAGGCCTGCGCACCCACCGCTTCTTCAAGGTGCTGGCCGAGCGCCTCGAGCGGGCGCATATCGCCACGCTGCGCTTCGACTTCCACGGCTCGGGCGACTCGCCGGGCGACGAAAGCGACGGCGAGCTCGAAGGCTGGCGGCGCGACCTGTGCTCGGCGCACGAAGAACTGCGCCGGCGGGCGCCGGGCAGCCGCATCGTCTGGGTCGGCGCGCGGCTCGGCGCGACCCTGGCCGTTCTGGCGGCACGCAACGGGCGCTGCGACCCGGTGCGGCTGGTGCTGTGGGAGCCGGTGATCGATGGCCGGCGCTATGCACGCCTGCTGCGCGAACAGCATGTCGCCGCGATCGACACGACCTTCTGCATTCCCGACCTCGCCTGGCGCCGCAGCCTGGCGCGCGAGCCCGACGCGCTGCCCGAGGAGGCCCTCGGCACGTCGCTCTCTCCCGCTTTGCGCGCACAGCTCGGCGCGCTGGTGCCCGAATCGCTCTCGCTCACGGCCCTGCACGACACCCTGGTCCTGACGCCGCCCGACGACGAGCACACCGCGCAATGGGCGGCCGAACAGCAGTCGCGCCACGTGCCGGTGCGGCTCGCCTACTTCCAGCACCGGCTCGACTGGACCTCCGACCCCTATCCCAACAGCGCCATGGTTCCGGCCGACGCGCTCAACCGCCTGCAGGGTGCCCTTCATGAATGACATGACGCAAAGCCCGGTCCGCTTCGGCCCCGGGGACTCACTGATGGGCATGGTCACCATCCCGATGCACCAGGTGCCGGCCGGCGTCGCCTGCCTGATGTTCAACATGGGCGCCAACCACCGGGTCGGGCCGCGCCGCATCAACGTCAAGCTGGCGCACGTGCTCGCCGGGCGCGGCGTGAGCAGCCTGCGCTTCGACCTGGGCGGTGTCGGGGACAGCGACGCATCCGACATGGCGCACGACCTGCCGACCCGCGCGATGCACGACCTGCAGTCCAGCATGGACCTGGTCGAAAGCATGCTGGGCATCCGCCAGTTCGCGATCGTCGGCATGTGCTCGGGTGCGCAGCACGCCATCTCGGCCGCCGTGGCGGACCCGCGCGTGGTGGCGATCTCGCTGTTCGACGGCTATGCCTTTCCGGAGCGGCGCTCCCGCTGGGAGCGCACGGTGCGGCGGGCCCTGGCGGCGCCCGCGCACCCGTCCTTCCCGGGCAAGGCCAAGCGCTGGCTCCAGCGCCACCTGCTGCGCAGCCATTCGACGAAACCGCTGCCCGGCTTCCTGGCGGAAAGGAGGCCGACCGAAGTCAACGCCGCCTGGTTCGGCGCCGCCATGAAGCGTCTGGTCGAGCGGAAGGTGGCGGTGCAGCTCCTGTATTCGGGGTCGCTGCACGTCTGCGACCACGACCGCGACCAGCTCGGCGCGTTCCGGCGCGAAGCGTTCGCGCAAGGCCTGCACTACGAATTCTTGCGGGATGTCGACCACACCGTCTGCACGCTGAAGGGACAGCAGCTGTTCCTCGAGTCTGTCGGCGGCTGGGTCGTCGACCGCTGCTTCGGCACCGGCGCCGGGCAGCGCAGCCCGAACCGTCCGATCGCCGGCACCGGACGCCCCATGCCCGCCACATGGGCCGCGCCCTGACCCGAAACCGATTCCCGGCCGTCAAGGAGACTCTCATGCAACATCCCGATCCAGCACCCCTGCCACGCGGAACGCGCGTCCTGTCTGCCCTCATCCGCGCCGACCAGCGATGCCGCTACATGGCCATGGCCCTGCTGCTGTCGCTCGGGCTGTTCGGCTGCGGCGGGATACCGGGCTACGGATCGCCCGGGCCCTTGTCGGGGAACGGGGCGTCGTCCGGCGCCGAAGGGAAAGTGACCCCCATCACGCCCGAGCTGATCCGGGCCCAGATGGCCAAGCGCCAGAGCGGCGTCCCCGCGGATGTGCAGGCGCTCTTCTCGAAGCCGCCGGTCTACACGATCGGGCCGGGAGATGTGGTCGGCATCATCGTGTACGACCACCCCGAGCTGCTGCCCAATGCGGGCGCGGTGATCGCCCAGCAGACGGACCCGACGGGCGTGACCGTGGCGCCCGGCTTCATCGTCGACGCCGCGGGCGAAGTCAGCTTTCCCTACATCGGGCGGACGAAGCTGCAGGGCCTGACCGAGACCGGCGCGTCCGAACTGATCTCGCGGCGCATCGGCGCCTACATCAAGAAGCCGCAGGTCACCGTCCGGATCCAGTCGTTCCGCAGCCAGCGGGCCTACGTCGAAGGCGAGGTCCGCACGCCGGGCATCCAGATCTTCACGGACCTGCCGATGACGCTGTCCGAGGCCATCAACAGGGCCGGCAGCATCACCCCCATCGGCGACCGCTCACGGGTGACGCTGACCCGGCGCGACCGCACGGTGCTGATCGACCTCCCGATGCTGCAGCGCCTGGGCGTCGACGGCAACCTCATCCCGCTGCAGAACGGCGACATCGTGAATGTCGGCACCCGCGACGACAGCCGGGTCTATGTGATGGGCGAGATCCAGCGGCCCTCCGGCCTGCTCATGCGCAACGGCCGCCTCAGCCTCAACGAGGCCTTGGGCGATGCGGGGGGCCTCGACCTCGCGACCTCCAGCCCCGGCCAGATCTACGTGGTGCGCAATTCGCCGGAAGACCCCGATCGGCAGGAAATCTACAACCTCGATGCGCGCAACCCGGTCGCCCTGGCGCTGGCGGACCGCTTCGAGCTGAGGCCGCGCGACGTCATCTACGTCGACCACGTGCCGCTGGTCTCGTGGAGCCGGGTCTTCAGCCTGGTTCTCCCCGCGGCCCAGGTCGTCAACCTCGTTCGCGACACCGCCCGCCGGTGAACGCGCGCCCCACCGCCCCTCGCCCGGCAACACGAAAAAGGTGAACTCCATGACTGCGCGCTGGCAACCTCCGCTTCTCGCACCTCCGGGTGCCGACTTCGACCCGCCGCAACCCGCCGGGCTGAAGGAACACATCGACCTGTTCCTCGACAACCGCTGGCTGATCGCCGCGATCACGGCTGGAGCCCTCTCGCTGGGCCTGGGCTATGCGCTGCTGGGGCCCCGGGTGTACGAGGCGAACGTGCTGATCCAGATCGAGGATGCGGAGCGCGGGGGCGGCAATTTTCCGGGCGACGCCAACGGCAACACGCTGAGCGCGAAGACACCGACCTCTGGCGAGGCCGAGATCCTGAAGTCGCGTGCGGTGCTCGGGCAGGCCATCGACAACACCCGCCTGTTCATCACCGCGCGGCCCCACTACATCCCGCTGCTCGGCGCGTTCATGGCGCGGTATGCGAACGAACTCTCCACGCCGGGCATCGCGGGCTTCGGCAGCCACGTCTCGGGCACCGAACGGATCTCGGTGCCGCAGATGGACGTGCCGGCGACGCTCGAGGGCACGCGCTTCCTGCTGATCGCAGGGGGCGATGGCGCCTTCACGCTGACCCATCCGAAGCTCGCGATGCCGTTGCACGGCATGGTCGGCGTACCGCTCGATGCCGACACCCCTGCCGGCAGGCTGCACCTGCTGGTGGCCTCCTTCGACGCGCGGCCCGGCGGCGCCTTCGAGCTGGTCCGCAAATCGAAGCAGCTCACCCTGTTCGGCCTGCAGAACGACCTGCGCGTGGTCGAGAGGGGCAAGCAGTCCGGCGTGATCGACGTGAGCTGGCAGACCGACGACCGCGTACAGCTCACCGACCTGCTCAACGAGGTCGCGCGCCTCTACGTGCGGCAGAACATCGACCAGAAGACGGCGCAGGCCGAACGCGCCGTGAGCTTCCTCGGCTCCGAGCTGCCCAAGCTCAGGCAGCAGCTCGAGCAGTCCGAGGAAATCTACAACCAGTACCGCAACCAGAACGGAACGATCAGCCTCGACGACGAGGCCCGCAACGCCCTGTCGCAGAACGTCGACCTGCAGGCGAAGCTGCTGGACGCCCGGCAGAAGCGGCTCGACCTGACGGCGCGCCTCACCAACGAGCACCCCAACGTGCAGGCGGTGGATGCGCAGATCGCCGCCCTCAAGAAGGAACTCGGCGCGGTGGACGGACGCATCCGCCGCATGCCCCTGCTGCAGCAGAACTCGCTGCGCATGCAGAGGGACATCAAGGTCAACACCGACCTCTATGCATCGCTGCTGAACAGCTCGCTGCAGATGCGCCTGGCCCGGGAAGGAAGGATCGGCAACGTCCACGTGCTCGACGCGGCAGTGCTGCCCGAGAAGCCGATCCGTCCGAAGGGCGTGATCGTCATGGCGCTCGCGCTGGCGGCGGGGCTGTTCCTTTCGGGGGTGGCGGCGCTGCTGCGCAGATCGCTGAAGAGCACCATCGCGAACCCGGGCGAGATCGAGTTGCGCACCGGGCTCGATGTCTACAGCTCGATCGCACTGAGCCGGCGGCAACGGCTGCTCGACCGCGCCGTCGCGAAGGGCAAGCCGGGCATCAAGGTGCTGGCGGCGCTTCACCTCGACGATCCTGCCCTGGAGGGATTGCGCCGCCTGCGCACGGCGCTCAAGTTCGCGATGCTCGGGGCGCCGAACAACCGGATCCTGATCACGAGCGCCACGCCCGGCGCCGGCAAGAGCTTCGTTTCGTCGAACTTCGCGACCCTGCTCGCAACGTCCGGCAAGCGCGTGCTCCTGATCGACGCCGACCTGCGCCGGGGCAACCTGGCCGGGCATTTCGGGGTGCCCCGCAAGAACGGGCTCGCGGACGTCGTCGCGGACGGCTTGCCGTTCGAGCGAGCGATCCACCACCAGGTGCTGCCCCATCTCGACGTGATGACCGCCGGCAGGCCGACCGCCGATCCGACCGGCCTGACGACCTGCGACGCCTTCGCCCAGGTGCTCGCCATGCTGTCCGCACGCTACGACGCGGTGGTCATCGACGCGCCGCCCGCGCTGCTCGCCTCCGAGACGGCCGCGATCGCGCGCGGCATGGGCACGGTGCTGCTGGTGGCCCGCGCCGGCGACAACGAAGTGGGCGAGCTGCTGGAGAGCGCCAAGCGGCTGGCGCACGTGGGGGCGGCCTTCCACGGCGTCGTCTTCAACGCGGTGGACGTCACGCAGCGCCGTTACGGCAGCTACGACTACGGCTACGGCAGCTACCGCTTCCGCGAGCCTGCCTATGCCATCGAAGGCCCCGAGACGGTCGTTCCGAAGCGCATCGAGCCGGAGCACGCCCCATCATGAACATCCTGCACTCGTCGACGCCGCGCGTGCGGGCGGCCGCCACGACCACCACAACGACCACTACCGCATGGGTCGGCGACTCGCGGGTCCTCCAGTTCGAGAAGCGCGCCGCCGACATCCTGATGGCGGGTTCCTTCTTCGTGTTCCTCGGCTGGGCCTATGCGCTGATATGGCTCGGCGTGCGGCTGACGTCCGGCTCGCCGGCGATCTACATGCAGCCGCGCTACGGCAGGAACGGCAAGGTCTTCCGGTTCTACAAGTTCCGCACCATGGTGCCCGATGCGGACATGGTGCTGGCCCGGCACCTGCGCGAGAACGAAACAGCCCGCCGGGAATGGCAGATGTTCCAGAAGCTCGAGCACGACCCGCGCATCACGCGCTTCGGCGCCTTCCTGCGCAAGTACAGCATCGACGAGTTCCCGCAGTTCTGGAACGTGCTGCGGGGCGACATGAGCATGGTCGGCCCGCGCCCCTGCATGTTCGCCCAGAAGGAGCTCTACGGCGTCTATTGGGACCACTACTGCGCCGTGCGACCGGGCATCACCGGGCTCTGGCAGGTCAGCGGGCGCAACGAGGTGAGCTACCGGCGCCGTGCCGCCATGGACGCGGAGTACGTCGCCACGCTGTCCCTGCACGGCGACCTTGCGATCCTGCTGAAGACCTTCGCCGTCGTGGCCCGCGCACGCGGCTCCCGCTAGGCGGCAGCGTCCCTTTTTCGGTTTCCCCTCCATCAACCCCTTCACCGAAAGAACATATGCGAATCTTTGTTGCAGGTCATCGCGGATTGGTGGGGCAGACCCTCACGAGGTTCCTGTGCGAGGCGGGCCACGACGTCGTCACGCGCAGTCATGCGGAGCTCGACCTGCTCGACCAGGCGGCCGTGGCCCGTTTCTTCGCGGCGGAGCCCGTCGACCAGGTCTACCTGGCGGCGGCCAGGGTCGGCGGCATTCACGCCAACATGACCTATCCCGCGCAATTCATCTACGAGAACCTCCTGATCGCGGCGAACGTCACGCACCAGGCCTTTCTCGCCGGCGTCAAGCGGCTGCTGTTCCTCGGCTCGAGCTGCATCTATCCGCGGCTTGCCGACCAGCCGATCCGCGAAGAGGCCCTGCTGGGCGGCAAGCTGGAGCCGACCAACGAGCCCTATGCGATCGCCAAGATCGCGGGCATCAAGCTCTGCGAGAGCTACAACCGGCAGTACGGCGCGACCCACGGCGTGGACTACCGCAGCGTGATGCCGAGCAACCTCTACGGGCCCGGCGACAACTACCACCTCGAGAACAGCCACGTCGTTCCCGCACTGATCCAGCGCTTTCACCTGGCCAAGATCAGCAGGACGCCCAGTGTGCTGATCTGGGGCAGCGGCCGGGCGCGGCGCGAGTTTCTCTATGTCGACGACATGGCCCGGGGCTGCCTCGACGTCATGGGCCTGTCGCGCAGCGACTACGAGCAGAACACCGACCCGATGCGCGGGCACATCAACCTCGGCACCGGGGAGGATGTCTCGATCGCCGAGCTGGTGGAGCTCGTGCGCGAGGTCGTCGGCTACGAGGGCAGCATCCGCTACGACCTGGCCCAGCCGGACGGCGCGCCCCGAAAGCTGCTGGACGTGTCGCGCGCCGCCGCCTTCGGGTGGCACCCCACGGTGCCGCTGGCCGAAGGGCTTCGCCGCACCTATGCGGACTACCAGAAGGCCGCCCGCTTCTCGGAAGAGATCGAGCACGCATAAGCCATGAGAACCCTCGCCTTCTGGTTCGGCATCGCCTGCGCATTCCTGTGCGGGCTGGTCGACCCCGTGTGGGGCTACGCCGCCGTGACCGTGCTGACCGTGGTCCAGCTCGCGATGCTCGGCGCCCCGGGAGGCAGCGTGTTCCTGCTGATCCACTACGCGGCGATCCTGACCTACTTCTCGCTGGCGCCAGCGATGCAGATCGCCGCCGATGTCGAGTTCTGGGAGGTCGGCGTCCTGGGCGCGGCAGCGCACACGCAGGCATTGATGCTCCTGCTGCTGTACATGGCGGGCGTGGAAGCCGCACGTTTCGGGGTGCCCGATGCGCCTTCGGGGATGGTCGGGCGGACCGGTCCGCACGCCATCGGCGTGGCCCACCCCCTGCTCGTTCTGCTGGCTTGCGCGTTCGCGGCCTTCGCGTCGCTGTTCGTCCGCCCCGACCTCAACTTCGTGGCGCGCGGCATCGCGGGCCTGGGGGCTGAGATCAACTTTCCCATCGACTTCATCGTCTATTCCACGCTGCCGAAGCTCGTCGTGCTGATGTGCTTCGTGGCGCTCACGATCCACGCATTTCGCCAGCGGACGCTGTGGGCATGGTGCGCCGCGGGCCTGGCGTTCGCGCTGGCCGCCTTCGCGGCGAACCCGGTGAACACAGTGCGGCAGATCCTGCTGATCGGCCTGCTGCCGCTCTTCATCCACGGCTTCGGGCGCAGCAGGCGCCGGTTGCTGGCCGTTGTGATCTTCGCCGCCATCGCGGGCCTCGGCCCGGTGCTGAACCTGGTGTCGCGTGGGAGCTTCTGGGGGGAGTCGCTCTCGACCTTTCCCTACAGCCAGGATTTCGACGCCATGTTCGTCGTCGCCGGCATCCTGGAGCGGGTGCCCGAGCCCGACCTCGGACTCGGACGCTACCTGCTGTCGGCCTTCTCCTTCTTCCTGCCCCGGAGCCTGAAGTTGTTCCCGGATTTCGATCCGCTCGGCTGGCCGGCCATCCTGGGCAATTTCTCGCAGAGCAATCTGTCCCTGCCGCCGTTCACGACGGCGTATTTCGATTTCGGGCTGCTGGGGCCCCTGATGCTGGGTTTCGCGGTCTCGGCCGGTTTCCGCGTGGTGGACAAGGCGATCGACCCGCGCCGCACAGTGTCCGCCGGCTACCTCTTCGCCCTGGTGCTGCTGGCCGCGTATGTGCCGTTCATGCGCGGTCCCATTCTCGGGTGGGGGTCCTTCGCGGCTTCGGGCCTGATCGCGGCGCTCATCGCCGGCGCCTTGAGCGCCCGGTCTCGCCGGGTTCGCCGGCCGAACCGCGGTGCCGCGCGGCGCCGCATCAAGACAGCGTGAGGCCCCTCATGTCCACCTACCTCTTCTACGACACCGTCCGGCTCAACAAGGCCGCGGGCGGCGTGCTGAACGTCTCCGAAGTCCTGCTCAGGAGCATGCGCCTGTCCTCGCGCGACCAGGTCCGCTCGATCAGCGAACGGCATCCCCGCCTCTACGACGCCGCGCAGCGGCTGGGGGTCAGCCGCTTCCTGCTGGACACGCTGCTCTACAACTTCTACCGGATCCGGTCGGTGGTGTCCGGCGAGCAGGTCTTCTCGCTGTTTCCCAACTATTTCCTGCCCTTCACGCTGTTCGGACGCCACCGGGATTCGATCGTCGTCATCCACGATCTTCAGTACAAGGCGTATCCGCAGTACTTCAGCCGCACCAAGCGCCTGTGGCTCGACTGGAACCTGCGGCGCGCCGCGCGCAGCGCAGCGGACGTCGTCTTCATCAGCAAGAGCAGCCAGCAGGACTTCGAGAAGCACTTCATGCGCTGCGAACGCGCCACGGTCATCTTCAATCCGGTGGACGCGGCCCGCGGTGCGGCCCGCGCCGGCACCGCGGAGGACGGCACGCGGTACCTGATCGCGGCCTACCACTACTACCCGCACAAGAACTTCGGCGGCATCCTGGCGCTGTTCGAACGCATGAAGCGCGAGGACCTCGTCGACCGTCTCTACATCACCGGCAACGGCGCGGCCGATGTCCAAAGGATGATCGCGGCCATGGCCCCCGAGCTTCGCGGCGCCATCCGGCACCGGGGACTGGTCTCCCACGAAGAACTGATCCGCCTCTACATCGGCGCGACCGCCTTCATCTCGCTGTCCACCTTCGAGGGCTTCAACCTCTCCGCCGCCGAAGCAGCCACCCTGGGCGTGCCACTGCTGCTCTCCGACATCCCGGTGCACAGGGAGCTCTTTGCCGGCTACGGGTTCTTCATCGGCAGCGCGCCATGCGATCTCGGCGCCCTTTCGCAGTACCTCGCCGCCCACCGGCGCGCGCCCCCCGTCTGGCCGTATGCCGACACCTGCACGCCCGGCGCGGTCGCGGCGAGCTATCTCACGCTCAAGCGCAGGACCGTTCCGCTCACCCAGGCCATGCAATGAACAAACGCACGAACCTTCTGCGGCGCCTTCTCTCGGCACTGGTTCTGGGTGCAGGGGCGGCAGCCGGGCAGACGCCGCCCGCGGAAGCGACGACCCCGGGCTTCGGCGTGATGGTGCACTACCTGCCCGACAAGCAGTCCATCGCCGACATCGGGCGCTTCGACGTGGAGGCCTTTGCGGCATCGCTGGTGGAGATGCGTGCGTCCCACCTCATCCTGACGCTCGGACAGAACAACGGCCAGTTCATCGCGCCGAACGCCGCGCTGGAGGTGCTGTGCCCCGACAGCGCCAGGAACCGTTCGCCGCGGGACCTGCCGCTCGAGATCGGCCGGTCGCTGCAGCGCCGCGGCATCGCCCTGATCCTCTACCTGCCGTTTCGCGCGCCTCAGGGCGACCCCTACCTGATGGAGTGCCTGGGCGACGTTTCCGAGCAGTCGCCGCCGCCCGCACGCTTCATCGCCGCCTGGTCGGTCGTCGTCAGGAACTGGTCCGAACACTACGGTGCGCTTGCCAAGGGCTGGTGGTTCGACGGCGTCTACAACACCGTGGGCATGACGGCGAACGATTGGGGAACCTTCTGCAACGCCGCGCGCAGCGGCGCTGCGCAGCGGTGGCTCGCCTTCAATGCCGGCGAAGGCGCGGAGCGCTTCAGCATCCGGTCGGCGCCCTGCCAGAACCTCATGGCCGGGGAATTCATGCAACCGCCCCCCCACCCCACGGGCCCGCCGTCCGAACTCACGTTCCATGTGCTGACGCCGCTCAGCACGTCCTGGGGCCGGGCAGCGCCGGCGCGGTTCACGGCCGCGCAGGTGCGCGGCTGGATCGCCGACGCGAAGGCCCGCGACGGACTGTTCACGCTCGAGATGGCCCTGGACGCCAATTTCCGCTTTCTTCCTGCGCACGTGGCCCTGGTTCGAAGCGCCACCGCGCCCAAGTCCTGATCCTTGCCCCATCCCTTCATCGCCCCATCATGAACTCGCCCCTTGCCTTCATCGTCGTCGAAGACCGCAGGAACAAGGCCCTGCTGCTGTGCCGCGAATCCGCGGCGCTGGCCGGCGAACAACTGATCGTGCTTTCGGGCACCGACGCCGGGCCCGACTACGCGCGCTTTCGCGACGCCTACGTGCACCTGTCGAGCAATTCGCCCGAGTTCGAGATGGTCTGCTTCCGGCGCTACTTCCTCCTGGCGAAGTACCTCGCCGCCCATCCCGAGTGCCGCAGGTTCGTGCTGATCGACAGCGACGTGCTGCTGTTCCGGGGCGTTGGCGCGCACATCGGGCGGCTGGCCGGCGCGGCGGACTTCTGCGGCTCCTGCCTTCGCCTGCGGGACGGGTGGGACCCCTGCCAGATATCGCCGCACGTCAGCTACTGGACATCGGCGGGGCTTCTTCATTTCGTCGCCCACGTGCTCGACACCTACACGACACCCGGGGGCTTGAAGAAACTGCGCGAGATCGCCGCCCAGTTCGCCGCCAAGGGCGTGCGCGGCGGGGTCTCCGACATGACCCTCCTCTACCTGTGGGCCCATGCGACCGGCAATGCCGCTCCCATCAACCGGGTGTTCGACGGCGGGGTGATCGATCACAACATCAACGGCGGCAGCAACCTTCTCGCGAACGAATTCCGCGTGCGCGGCGGCGCCAAGCGCATCGAGGAGATCGACGGCCACCCCTGCCTCACGGCGACGGCCACCGGCGAAGCGATCCGCGTGATGGCCCTGCACTTCCAGGGCAGCGCAAAGATGGCGATGCAGCCCGCGCTGCACGGCCACGTGCGAACGATGGCGTCGCTGATCTACCTGATGCTGATGGCCCGCATCGCCAAGAACCACATGTTCAGCATCACCGCGCGCGCGCGACGGGCGTTCGACGCGCGCCGTGTTGCAAGCGCCCGGGCCATGAAGTAGCGCCGGCACAGGCACACGCCATGAAAACCGACTCGTCATTCGCCCTTCCCGGTGTGCGCGCCGCGCAGCTTCTCGGCCTGGGTGCGCTGGCTTCGCGGCTCTTCGTCTACCTGTCGGGTTTTCTGGCCGTCTTCCTGATGGCGGCGAAGGTCTCGCCCGAAAGCTTCGGCGAGTATTCCGTCTACCAGTCGGTGCTGGAGGTGGCGCTGGTCGTGGGAACGCTGGGCAGCGGCCTGCTCTTCCTGCGCCATGCGCCCAGCGTGCCGCCGCGCGTGTTCCGCGGCGATCTCGTGCGCACGCTGGCCATCGGTCTTCCGCTGGCGACGCTGCTGATGGCCGTCGTCCTGGGCGCCCAGCACCTGCCGCCGACCGGCGTACCGTTCCTGGTGATCGTGGCCACGCTGGGCATCTTCGCGTTCAACACCCTGTGCCTCGCCTACGGCCGCGGGCTCGGCTACACGGGCCTCCTCAACCTGGACGCCGGCATCCGCTCGACCATCCTCGTGCTGGGCGTGGTGGCCTTCGCCTCGCTGGGGTTCGATCTCAGCGTGACGAACCTGCTCCTCATCAATCTGTTCGCCTTTGCGCTCGTGTGCGCCGCGATCTTCATGACGGCCGGGGGCGCCGCACTGCCGCCCGGCGGACACGCGCTCGATCTCGCATCGCAAGGCAGCGCGACCGTGTACGCGCTGCTGATCTTTCTTCTTCGAAAGTCGGACCTGCTCGTCGTGGCGCTCTTCATGCCGCTGGCCTATGTCGGCGCATTCAAGCTGGCCTTCCTGCTGGCGGAAGCGCCTTCGCAATTCGTCCAGTCCTTTCTCGTCACGAAGACGCCGGCCATGCTGGATGCCAATGCGGAGAACTTCACGGCGGCGAAGTTGCAATTGGCGAAGCACGCCTTTCTTCTCGGCTGCGCCCTCTTCGTCGCGCTGGCGGGTCTTTTGTGGATCGCCGGGCCATGGCTCAAGCTGTGGAGCGAGGCGCGCGAGATCTTTCTCTGCATGGCGCCCTACTTCCTGCTGAGGACCTACACGGTCCACCACGAAATCGTGCTCTCGCTCAATACGCCGGTGAACTCCCTCGGCCGATGGGCGCTGGCGGAGGTGGCGCTGCGGCTGTTCTCGTACGGCGCCGTCGTGTCGGTCTTTCCCGACAAGCCTCACTACGTTTTCTTCGTTGCCTGCATCTTCGATTTTCTCCTGTACGAGATGCGGATGCGCTCGCTGGTCGGGTTCCTTCCAATCGTTCGCCTGATTCGTCCGCCACGCTGAGAGGCTGTCTTGAAAATCCTTCTCTATTCGATGAACTTCACGCCCGAGCTCACCGGCATCGGCAAGTACTCGGGCGAGATGGCGCAATGGCTCGGCGCCAAGGGGCACGAAGTCCGCGTGATCGCGGCACCGCCCTCCTTTCCGAACTGGGAGGTGTTCGAAGGACATTCGGCCTGGAGCTACCGCAAGACGGACTGGAACGGCATCACGGTCTGGCGCGCGCCGACCTGGGTGCCCGCGCGGCCGCGGACCCTGGCCCGCATGGCGCATCTCTTTTCGTTCATGCTGTCCAGCCTTCCGCTGCTCTTCGCGCAGATCCGCTGGAAGCCGGACCTGGTGTTCGTGGTGGAGCCGCCGATCTTCTGCGCGCCCGCCGTTCTTTTCTTCTCGAAGATGCTCGGCATCAAATCCTGGCTGCACATCCAGGACTACGAAGTGGATGCCGCGTTCGGCCTGGGTTGGGTGCGCGGCGCGCGCGCGCGCCGCGTCGCGCTGTCGGTGGAGCACTGGCTGCTGAGCAGGTTCAACCGGGTGTCGACCATCTCCGCCGCGATGATCGACAAGGCGAAGGACAAGGGCATCGCCGAAGACCGGCTGGTGCTGTTCCCCAACTGGGTGGACGTGGCCGCCATCCGCCCGGGCCCGGACAGCGACTACCGGATCGCGCTCGGGATTCCGCCCGACGCGGTGGTGGTGCTCTATGCGGGAAGCCTGGGGAGCAAACAGGGCATCGAGCTGCTGGCCGACGCAGCGCGCCTGCTGATCGCCGCGCGGCACATCCATTTCGTCTTCTGCGGCAACGGGCCGAGCCGCGAGCCGCTGCGGGCCGCCTGCGCCCGCCTGGGCAACGTCCATTTCCTGGACCTGCAGCCCGCCGCCAGGCTCAACGAACTGCTGGGCATGGCCGACATCCACGTGCTTCCCCAGCGCGCGGACGCCGCGGACCTGGTCATGCCGTCGAAGCTGGCCGGCATGCTCGCGAGCGGGAAGGCCGTGATCGTCACCGCGCATGCCGGCACCGAGTTGAGCAATGTGGTCTCCGGCCGCGGCCTCGTGGTCGCGCCCGGCGACGCCCAGGCCCTGGCCGAGGCCATCGCACGCCTTGCGGCATCGCGCCAGACCCGGGAGCAGATGGGCGCGGCCGGCCGCTCGTTCGCCGAAGAGGAACTGGATCAGAACGCCATCCTGCTGCGTTTCGAGCGGGAACTGCTGCGCTGTCTCACCGGTTGACACAGCACACCCCATCCACACCCAACCGGAGACATCCCATGCCCGATACCGCGTTGCACTTGTCCGGGAAATCAGATCCCGGCCGCCCGGGATTCTCGTACGGCGTCTGCCCGCCCGCCACGCCGCTGTGGCCCGATTTCCTGACGGGGCAGGAAGGCGCGCCGGTTCGCGTGCTGCTCGTCGACGACGACGAGTTCATGCGCCGCGTGATCGCGCAGGAGCTGCTGTCCGATCTTCGCATCCAGCTCGAAGCGCAGGCCGGCAGCCTGCGGGACGGGCGCAGGCTGCTGGCCACCCACGAGTTCGACGTGCTGATGGTGGACCTGCGGCTGGGCGACGGCACGGGTTTCGACCTCATCCGCGAAGCCCGCGAGCACCACCCCAACTGCGAGATCGTCGTGATCTCCGCGCTGGAGGACGACGCCCATGTGATGCAGGCCTTCGAGCTCGGCGCCACGGGCTACCTGCTCAAGGACGCATGGCTGCAGAGCTTCGCCCAGGCGGTGCTGCAGGTCGTCAACGGTGGCGCGGCCATCACGCCGAGGCTGGCGCGCCGGCTGCTGGCCCGGATGAGCCACCAGATCGAGGAGTCCCCGGCAGCCGACCCGAGCCGGCACGCCGCGGCCCTGACGCCCCGTGAGCGCGAGATCCTGCGCTGCGTGGCGCAGGGCTACGTCTCCGAGGAGATCGGCGCAAGGCTCGGAATCTCGGGGCAGACCGTCAATGCCCACATCAAGAACATCTACAAGAAACTGCACGTGCATTCGCGCGCCCAGGCCGTGAGCCTTGCCGCCCACACCGGCCAGATCTGAGCGGCTGCGGCGTCAACCGCCGAGTTCTTCCACCCGCAGCGCCGTCACCGGTCCAGCCACCGCCGGATGCGCCTGCAGCGCATGCACGGCCAGGTCGACCGCGCCCTGCGCCGCGGGGCCAGTCAGCACCAGCACCTGCGGTCCTGTTTCCGGCCGTTCCGCCGCCAGCACCACCTGGCGCACGGGCAGCTGCTGCCCCGCCAGCAGGGCGGCCACCGCGTCGATCCGGCCTGCCGCATGCACGGGCACCCGCAGGTAGTGCGAGGTGCGCACCGCGGCGCGCGGCAGCACCGGCAAGGCGTTCATCGCATGCGCATGGAAACCCAGGTGCGGCACGCGCTGCGCCGCACGGGTGCCGTCGAGCCGTGCGACGTCCACCAGGTCGGCGATCACGGCCGATGCCGTCTGCTCGGAGCCGGCCCCGGCGCCGTAGTACATCGTCACGCCCGAGGCATCTCCCTTGACCATGATGCCGTTCATCGACCCGTTCACATGCGCCATCAGGTGCGCGGCGGGCACCAGCGCGGGCTGCACGCGCAGCTCCATGCCCTCGTCCCGCCGGCGCGCCATGCCCAGCAGCTTGATGCGAAAGCCCAGCTGTTCGGCGCAGGCCACGTCGATCCCCTGCAGCGCGGTGATGCCTTCCACCTGCACATCGGCGAACCGCACCGGCGTGCCGAACGCATTGGCGGCCAGCAGCGTGAGCTTGTGCGCCGCGTCGATGCCCTCGATGTCGAAGGCCGGGTCGGCCTCGGCATAGCCCAGGGCCTGCGCCTGCGCGAGCGCGGCGGCGAAATCCAGGCCCTCGTCGCGCATCTTGCTGAGGATGAAGTTGGTGGTGCCGTTGATGATGCCGGCCACCCATTCGATGCGGTTGGCGGTGAGCCCTTCGCGCAGCGCCTTGACGATGGGGATGCTGACCGCCACTGCGCCTTCGTACGCCACCGCCACGCCATGCTGCCGTGCAGCGGCGAAGATCTCGGCGCCGTGTTCCGCCAGCAGCGCCTTGTTGGCCGTGACCACGTGCTTGCCGTGCGCGATGGCGGCCAGCACCCAGTCGCGCGCCGGGCCGGTGCCGCCCGCCACTTCCACCACCACGTCCACGCCGGGGTGGGTGGCGACGTGCATCGGGTCGTCGGTCAACGGGACGCTTTCGCCGACGACACCGGCCGCCCGCGCCAGGTTGCGCGCGGCCACGATCGCCATCTCGATCGGCCGCCCTGCCCGGCCGGCAATCTCGGCCTGGTTGCGGGCCAGCACGCGGAAGGTGCCCGAGCCCACGGTGCCGATGCCGATCATGCCCACGCGCAGCGCGCGCATGGCCACGGGGACGCCGTGAAGGGGCTGAAGGGACTGGACTGGATCGCGGTACATGGACTTCTCCGAACGAAAAACAAACAAAAAACCCAGCTGCCAGAGCTGGGTTTCATTCGTTCGGGAGGAAGAGCGATTCACCAGGTGGCTGCCGGAACGGCCACCTGCGCGTGCTCAGGTGGCCGCGGTGGTAATGCTGGTAATCATTCGTGCATCCATCGCCTGCGGGAGCGCAGGCAGCATCATGCAGCCCATGAGGGCGGCAACGGATGCGGTGTGGAACTGGAGGCACGACATGAAGGCGCGAGTGTACAGGAGCTCGCACAGGGCCGGGTGATCGGTGCAAACTAGGGCCTGTTCACACTACAAACGGGGGCGCGAAGGATGAATGCCAGGTGCAGTGCAAGGCGCGGTGAGCGCCGTGGAGCGTGCTCCACAAGCGAGGCGCAACGCCGCAATGCGCCTGGCATTCATCCTTCCCTTCGGGTTGGCCCGCTTTGCGGCGTCTGCTTTGTCGGGCAGCTTGCAAATAGCCGTGCTATTTGCGGCGCCGCCCTCCGCGCATCCATCCGCAAAGCGGGCCAACGCGCCCCCGTTTGTAGTGTGAACAGGCCCTAGGCATGGACAAGCACTTCCTGACGCCGCTTTTCGCGCCGGCCTCCGCCGTGGCCTTCGTCGGCCATGCCAGCGATCCCGCAGGCCAGACCGCGTCGGGCCGCATCCTGCGCGAAGCCTTCCGGGCCGACCGCTTCGACGGCACGCTGCGCTTTCTCGATGTGCGCACCAAGGGGACGCTCGAGGAACTGGCGCAGACCCATGCCGACCTCGCCCTCATCGCGCTCGCGCCGCAGGATGTGGCGGCCGCGCTGGAGATCGCCGGGCGCATCGGCTGCAGCGCCGCGGTGGTCGTCTCCAGCGGCATCGCGGCCGACCAGGCGAGCCAGTGGCGCAAGATCGCGCGCCGCGAAGGCGTGCACCTGCTCGGGCCCAACTCGCTGGGCTTCCAGCGTCCGCTGCTGCACCTGAATGCCAGCGTCGCCGGACCGCTGGCCAAGGCCGGGCCGCTCGCGCTGGTGTCGCAGTCGGGCGCGCTCACCGCATCGATGCTCGACTGGGCGCGGCAGAACGGCGTCGGCTTTTCCAGCGTGGTGTCGCTGGGGCCGCACACCTCGGTGGACATTCCGCAGGTGCTGGACTTTCTCGCCAACGACCAGGCCACCCACAGCATCATCGTGTACCTCGAAGGCATCTCGGACGCACGCCGCTTCATGAGCGCGCTGCGCTCGGCCTCGCATGCCAAGCCGGTGGTTGTGCTCAAGGCCGGGCGCAAGCCCGCCGGCAATGAGGCGGCGCAGACGCACAGCGCATCCATCGTGGGCAGCGACGACGTGTTCGATGCCGCGCTGCGCCGCGCGGGCGCCGTGCGGGTGCGCTCCTTCGTCGAGCTGTTCTCGGCCGCCAAGTGCCTGGCCTCGCGCTACCGGCCCGTGGGCAAGCGGCTCGCCGTGGTCACCAACGGCGGCGGCCCCGGCGTGCTGGCGGCCGACTGGATCAACGAGATCGGCCTGGACCTGGGCAAGCTCTCCGCGCCCGCGCAGAAGCTGCTGCAGCCGGCGCTGCCGCCGCTCGCGTCGCTGGCCGACCTGATCGATCTTTCGGAAGACGCCACGCCCGCCCACTACCGCGCCGCCATCGACGCCGCTTCGGCCGACAGCCAGGTCGACGGCGTGCTGGCCATCTTCTCCCCCAAGGCCGGCGCCGATGCGGCCGCCACGGCGCGCGCGCTGGCCGGCATTCCGCGGCCGATGAACAAGCCGCTGCTCGCCTGCTGGATGGGCGACTCGTCCGTCGGCGATGCGCGCGCCGTGCTGGCCGAGGCCGCCATCGCGAGCTTTCGCACACCCGAGGCGGCCGTCGGCGCCTTCGGCAACATCGCGGCCTTCTACCAGAACCAGCAACTGCTGCAGCAGACGCCCCCGCCCTTGTCCGCACTGGCCAAGCCCGACATCGAAGGCGCCCGCCTGCTGATCGAAAGCGTGCTGGCCGAGCGCCGCAAGGTGCTGACCGAGATGGAGTCGAAGTCGCTGCTGTCGTGCTTCCACATCCCGATCACGCGCACGCTGCTCGCACGCAGCGCCAGCGAGGCCATGATGATCGCCACGCAGCTGGGCTTTCCGGTGGCGCTCAAGATCGATTCGCCCGACATCAGCCACAAGTCCGATGTCGAGGGCGTGGCGCTCAACGTCATGAACGGCACCGGCGCACGCGACACCTACGTCGAGATGATGGAGCGCGTGGCGCGTCTTGCCCCCGAGGCGCGCATCAACGGCGTGACGGTGCAGAAGATGGTACGGGCGCAGCGCGGGCGCGAGATCTATGTCGGCCTCGTGACCGACCAGCCCTTCGGACCGATCATCGTGTTCGGCGCGGGCGGCACCATGATCGAGCTCATGAACGACCGCGCGATGGAGCTGCCGCCGCTCAACCAGTTCCTGGCACGGCGGCTGATCGAACGCTCGCGCGTGGCCGAGACCTTGGGCGAATGGCGCGGCGCGAACCCGGTGGACATGGAGGTGCTGGAAGACGTGCTGCTGCGCGTGTCGGAGATGGTGTGCGAGCTGCCCGAGCTGCGCGAGATGGACATCAACCCGATCATCGTGGACGAGTCGGGCGCCGTCTCGGTCGATGCGCGCATCGTGGTCGACAGCAGCCCCCAGGCGGTGGCGGGCCACGTGGGCAGCGGCTACCAGCACCTGGCCATCATGCCGTACCCGGCACGCTACCGGCGCGAATGGCCGCTGCCGGGCACGGGCGGCGACATCTACACCGTGCGGCCGGTGCATCCGAACGACGCCCAGATGCTGCAGGCGCTGGTGCAGGGCCTGTCGCCCGAGAGCCGCTGGTTCCGGTTCGTCTCGCGCTTCCACGAGCTGCCGCCGTCGATGCTCTCGCGCTTCACGCTGATCGACTACGACCGCGAGATGGCGTTGGTCGCAGTGGTGATGGAGCGCCACAACGCGCCCGACGGCACCATTCTCGACACCGAGCGCATCGTGGGCGTATCGCGCTACGTCACCAACCCCGACCAGACCAGCTGCGAGTTCTCGCTGGTGGTGGCCGACGAGTTCAGCGGCAAGGGCATCGGCTCGCGCCTGATGGAAAGCATCATCGACGTCGCGCGCGACAAGGGCCTTGCGGAAATCGACGGCCTCGTGCTTGCCAACAATCCCGACATGCTGAAGCTGGTGCGCCGGCTGGGCTTTGCCGTGAAGTCCTTTCCCGAGGATCCGGACTTCAAGCTGGTGACCTACCAGCTGTAGCGGGCCAAACCAAACACTCCAACGCGGCGCCCGATCAGGCGCTCAGTCCGCGTGGTTCATCTCCGCGCAGCCGTGCGGATCGGCACGGCACATCCTGTCGTACGCAACCACCGCCTTCCTGCGTTCGCCCAAGGCCACCGGCGTGCGGAACGGCGCGAGGATCTCGGCGAGCGACAGGCTCACGCCATTCTTCACCACGTACTCGACGGCCGCCGCGGCCCGGAGGTCCTGCAGCGGATTGCCGCGCACGATCACCAGGTCGGCCAGCTTGCCAACCTCCACCGTGCCCAGGTCCTGGTCCACGCGGCTCATCTTCGCGGCGTTGAGGGTCACGTCCTGCAGCGCCTGGTGGTTGGATGCGACCATGCCGGCCGCGCGCAGGTTGGTGTGCAGCGCAATGCCCGGCGCGACCAGCGGCGTGTCGGTGCCGATGGCCAGCAGGCCGCCGGCGCGCTGCACCTTGGCCGATTGCTCGGCGTCCTTACGAACGCCCTGCAGCACGGCGCTGGTTGGCGCTGCAGTGCCGGTCAGGCCCGCCAGGAAGTTCGGCGGGATCAGCAGCCTGTAGCGGTCGTCGCCGACCATCGAAGCGTCCTGCCCCACCAGCGCGAGCGACGAGAACAGGGTGTCGACCAGGCGGAAATCCGACTTCGCATGCAGGTCGTAGGCGTCCTGGTAGGTGAAGCCGCCGACCGACTTCGACCAGCCATAGCCCATGCGCTGCGTCGCCGACAGGTGCGTCGTGCCGCCGATGCCGGCCGCCGCGCCCGGCGCCAGCATGTGCGTGCCCGTGGGGATGCCCATGTCGAGCCCGGCCTGCGCGATCTTCGCCATGATCGGGATCGGTGCGCGCACGTACGACTTGAGGTAGTCGGCGCCCATCGCCTTCGCCTTGGCGATCTCCAGGTCGGCCACCTCGGGCGTGCGCAGGGTCCGCGCAAAGCTGTAGAAGAGCCGGTTGCCTTCCCACAGCGGCGGCGAGGCGAACACGCGCGGGCCGACCAGGTTGCCCGCGTCCAGCGCTTCGCGCATCTCGATGCTCTGGTGCAGCGGGCCCGCGACCGATTGCGTCGAGGTGATCCCGTAGGCCAGCATCGATGCCGCGACCTGCCCGAACTGCCCGCCCTGATAGAGCGTGAGCGGATGGAAGTGCGGGTCCCACAGGCCCGGCATGACGGTGAACGCCGACGCGTCGATGTACTTGGCTGCGCTGCGGGCCGCCGCTGCATCGTGCGGCCGGATCGCGGTGATGCGGTTGCCGCCGATCACGATGTCCACGTCGGTCCGCAGTGTCTCGCTGTTGCCGTCCCACAGGCGGCCTGCGCGGATGACCGTTGTCCCGGCCCCGACGGCCTGCGTCCACGTGAGCTTCAGCGGCACCTCCTTCGCGCCGGAGCCGTCGGCGCCGATGGTCTTCAGCTTCTCGGTGGCCTTGTAGAGGATGGTGCGCGAGTCTCCGGCCCATGATGGCAGGTCCGCCGCCTCCTTCGTGATCGCCACCGCGCGGCCGGCGGGCGAGCCGTCGGCCTTGAGCGGCATCACGTGCAGCACCGAATCCATGATGAAGGCCACCCGGGTGCCGTCCGGCGAGACGGTCGCGGCGCCCTCCTCCCGGTCCGAGATCTGCCGCGGCGCTTCGGCCACCGGATGGAAGGTGCCGGTCTTGCCCGCGATGTCGATCACGCGCAGCTTGTTGTAGCCCTCGCGGAAGCGGTTGTTCATGCGCTCGTTGTCGACCAGCACGATCTTCTTTCCGTCGGGCAGCCACGACGGCGTGCTGACCTGCGAGCTCACCTGCGCAATCACGGTCTGCGGCGTGCGCGAGGCCAGGTCCCAGATCTCGAGCTGGCCCGAGCCCGTGGTGTAGGCGATGCGGTCCCCCGTGGGCGACATCTTCGGCGTGACCATCGACCTGGCGGGAATGGCCGCCAGCCGCGTGCGGCGTTTCGAGGCGATCTCGACCTGGTCGATGGCCAGTGCGCCCGCATTGCCTTTCTCGGTCGAGAAATAGACCGAACGCCCGTCGGGCGTGAACTGCGGACTGCCGTCGCGCGCCGTGTCGTGGGTGAGCCGCACGGGCGCCTGGCCGATCTTCATCACCCACACGTCGTTCAGCGCCACGAAGGCCACGCTCTGCCCGTCGGGCGAGATCACCGGCCCGCTGATCCCGCGCACCGGCTGCGGCCCCATGACGTTGAAGCCGCGGTCCTTCTGCCTCTGGATGACGGGCCGGCGCACGGTGAGCGTCGCGCTGAACGGCACGTCGGCCGGATCGCCGCCGGTGGCGCTGCGGATCCTGATCTTTCCGTCCGCCGTGTACATGAAGCGGCCATCCGCCATGTGGCGGACCGGGAACGGAAAGAAGTCCTCGTTGGCCACTGCATCCTTGCCGCCCACGCTCAGCGTCTTGCGGTCGGTCTGGAACACCAGGCCCGATCCGTCGGGCGCCCACGCGGGCATGGTGCCGGCGCCGATCAGCGTCGGGGCCTCCGTGCCGCCGACCGGCCGGGTGAAGACGCGCGCCGTGTCCACGAAGGCCAACTGCCGGCCGTCGGGCGAGAGGGCCGGGTTGCTTTCGGCGCCGGGGCCCGAGGTGAGGGGCGTGTAGTCCGCCTCGTTCAGCGACACGCGCCAGATCTTGTACTGGCCGTCGTTGCTGCGGTCCGATGCGAAGACCAGCCCACGGCCGTCCGGCGTCCATGCCGGTTCGCGGTCGTCGTGGGGTCCGGTCGTGATGCGGCGCAGGCCGGCGCCATCCGGCTGCACGACCCAGAGGTGGTAGTTGCCCTCTGCGTCGTAGTTCTGGAAGGCGATCAGGCTGCCGCCGGGCGACCACACCGGCGCGGTCGGCTCCATGTCCCAGCCCGTGATGCGCGTCGCGGTGCCGCCGCCGATGGGAAGGATCCACAGCGCGCCCATCGCGGTGAAAGCGATGCGCTTGCCGTCGGGCGACGGCGCGGCTGCCATGTTGGTCCCTTCGTGGAACGCCACCGACACGTCCTTCGTCGCGCCTCGCAAGGTGTTCACGCTCACCACCGGCACAGCCGGCTGCGTGGCGCCCGAGGTGTCGAGGCTCGAGGTCCGGCCACCGCCGGCGCATCCGGCCGCCAGCACCGACGCGGCCGCGGCGACCACATACGAATTCAGTACTACTGCGCGGTATGAAACCGATGGGCGTGCGAAAGCCGGCGCTGATTTGCGCAAGTTCATGAAGAGGTCTCCTTGTTGGTCTTCTTGCGTCGCAGCTGCGCGTGCGAACGGGCGGCACACCGACCGGGAGGGACCGCGTGCCGATTCACTGTGTGTGGGCTTTCTGACAGTTCGCTTACCCGTTACGGATGGAGATAACTCGACGAGAATCGAGCGCCTCGAAGGAGTCGATCGGCCGGCTCCCGCATGCCTCGCCCAATGATCCGAATCCTCCTGCGTTTTCTTGGCCGCCTCGCGCTGTCGCTCGTCGTCCTGCTGTCGGCCGCATGGGCCTGTGCGGCCCTCTGGTACCAGCTGCCGGCACCCGACCTCCTCAAGATCGCCGCTGCCGTGCTGTGGGGCGGCTTCGGCCTCGCCGCCATCGTGCTGCTGTGGCGCGGCAAGGCCGCGCGCCCTCTTCTGTCCTACGCCGTGGGGTTCGCCGTGCTGCTCGGATGGTGGGGCACCATCCAGCCCTCGCAGGACCGCGCCTGGGCCGACGACGTGGCGCGCCAGCTCGTCGCCCACATCGACGGCCACATGGTCACGATGGAGAACGTGCGCAACTTCGACTGGCGCAGCGACACCGACTACACGCCGCGCTGGGAAACCCGCCGCTACGACCTCGACCGCATTCGCTCGGTCGACGTGGCCCTCTCCTACTGGAGCGGTCCGGCCATTGCCCACACGCTCGTCTCCTTCGGCTTCGACGACGGCCGGTTCGTCACCTTCTCCATCGAGATCCGCAAGGAGCGCGGCGAACGCTTTTCGTCCATCGGCGGTTTCTTCAGGCAGTTCGAGACCAGCCTCGTCGCGGCCGACGAGCACGACGTGCTGCGCGTGCGCACCAACGTGCGCGGGGAAGACGTCTACATGTACCGCGTGCACCTGCCGCAAGCCGAGATGCGCTCGCTGTTCCTCGCCTACCTCGGCGAGGGTGCGGCGCTGGTGCGCGCGCCGAGTTTCTACAACACGCTCACCGCCAACTGCACCACCATCGTGTACGACCTCGCGAAGCGCGTCGTCCCGGGCCTGCCGATGGACTACCGGCTGCTGGCTTCGGGCTACCTGCCCGACTACCTCCACGACGTGGGCGGACTCACGCCGGGCCACGGCATGGCAGCGCTGCGCGCGGCCGGACGCATCACCGAGCGCGCGCGTGCTTTCGACAGGAACCCCGACGCGGAAGACTTCTCGCAAGCCATCCGGCACGGCGTGCCTGGCGTCGCCGCGAGACCCGCTCCGTGATGCGCCTGCGCTTCTTCCCGCTGCCGGCCCTGTTGTGCGGTGCCTTGCTGCTGACCGGTTGCGCGGGCGTCACGGTCGGCTCGATCTCGCCCGCCGAATACCTCGCGCAGCGCCGCGGCGACGTGCTCACCACCGGCAAGCTCAGCACCTCGGCGCAGGAGGTGCTGCGCGTGATCGGCTCGGACGCCGACCTGTGCGCCGGCAACGACCAGGCCTGCCGGCGCGCCCTGGCCGACTCGCCCGGCCTCACCGACGAGCAGCGTCTGTCCGCACTGTCCGAGGTGTGGCTGCAGCGCGCATTGGCCGGCAGCCGCGGCGTCGCCGCGAGCGAGCCGCCCGCCGCCTCGACCATCGAGGCCTGGCTCGAAACCGCGCGCCACGCCTACGCCTACCTTTTCTTCACCGCGCGCAAGCCGCGCGATCGCGCCTTCGAAGACCGGCAGACGCAGGTGCGCGACTACTACAACTACGCGGTGCAGCAGGCCATCACCGGCCTGTTCCGCCGCTACCGCGAGGACGGCCGCGCCGACGACAACGCGCTGCCGCGCGTGCCGCAGGTGGGCGACTGGCGCATCGACACCGACCTGTCCGCGCTCGAACTGCGGCCCGACGACCCGGTGCCGCAGGCACTGATTCCGGCCGCCTCGCTCACCTTCTCGGGACTGCGCAACACCTACCGGCGCGACGGCTTCGGCGCCGAGCTGGTGGTGGCCACGAACCAGCCGGCCAGCCCGCCCCGGCCTTCCGGCAAGGCCGGCGGCGACGACACGCCGCCGCCCTACAGCGAGATGCCGTTCCCCGGGCTCACGGCGCTCATCGGCTTCGAAGGCGCCGACCTGCGCCAGGTGCTGGCCACGCGCACGGCGCGCATCGTGGTGTTCGACCCCTATCGCACCTCGACGACCCGGCTCGCGGAGCAGGACATTCCGCTCGCGGCCAACTTCACCTCAGGCTACGGCCTCTGGCTCGCACGCTCCGACTTCGCACGCCAGGCCCTGCGCAGCCTGCTGGGCAGCGCGGACGGCCTCACCAGTCCGCACATCTACCTGATGCAGCCCTACGACCCGAACCGGCGCACGGTCATCATGCTGCACGGCCTCGCGAGCAGCCCCGAGGCCTGGATCAACGTGGCCAACGAGGTGCTGGGCGACGAGACGCTGCGCCGCCGCTACCAGGTCTGGCAGGTCTACTACCCGACCAACGCGCCGCTGCCGCTCAACAACCTGGCGATCCGCCAGGCCATCACGCAGACCATCGCGCACTTCGACCCCACGGGCCAGGCCGAGGCCTCGCGCAACGTCACGCTGATCGGGCACAGCATGGGCGGCGCGCTGTCGCGCCTGCTGGTGTCGTCGTCGGGAGACACGCTGTGGGAAGCGCTGCTCGAGAGCTACCCCATGCAGGGCGCGCAGCAGGAACGCATCGAGCAGCGGCTCGCGCCCTACCTGCGCTTCGAGCCCTTGCCGCAGGTCGGCCATGCGATCTTCATCGCCTCGCCGCACCGCGGCACCCCGTTCGCCAACAACCGCATTTCGCGCTGGGTGGCCAACCTCGTCACGCTGCCGGTGGCGATGCTGGGGCAGCTGAACGACATCTCCCGCGAGCTGATGCGCATCGCGCCCAGCACGCAGGGCACGGAGCCGCTGCGCATACCCAACAGCATCGACAACCTGAGCGACCGCGATCCCTTCGTGCAACTCTCTTCGGGCCTGCCGATGAATCCGCGCGTGCGCTTCCATTCGATCATCGGCAACGACACGCCGGACGTGCCGCAGGCCGAATCGAACGACGGCATCGTGCCTTACGGCAGCGCGCATCTCGAGGGTGCGGCCTCCGAGCGGGTCATCCGGTCGTCGCACAGCGTGCAGGAGAATCCGCTGGCCATCCTGGAGATCCGGCGGATCCTGCGGGAGCAGTTGCAGCCGCGCTGAACCAGGGCCTGTTAACACTACGCAAGGGGTCGCCTGCGGCATTGCCCGCGCTTGCAAGGCACCAGCCTTGCTGCGCGCGGGCGCCTTGCATCCAGCCCCTTGGCGAAGCAACGCGACCCCTTGCGTAGTGTTGACAGGCCCTAAAAAAAAGCGAGCCCGAAGGCTCGCCAAAGTCATCCGTCGGATTGGCCGGGAGGACAACCCGACGCCGACTCACCTCGAACTCACTCCAATCCGGCCGCTAACCCGCTTCCAGTGCTTCTTGTTCGAGCACCGAATCTGCGGGCGTTCGCCAACCCAGCGCCGGCGCGATGCGGTGGGCCAGGTCGTCCAGGATCTGTTCGTACTCGCTGCTGCTGAAGTTGTAGGGCAGCTCCACGCGCAGTTCGCTCACCTGCGGCAGCACCGGGTCCTGGCGCAGCCGCTCCAGGATCTCGTCCGAGGTGCCGACGAGGTCGGCCGCGAAGAGCGTGCGGCGATCGCCTTGCGGTGCCAGCGTGCGCTCGACGCGGCCCGCTGCGAACTCGCGGTAGCGGCGGCGCGTGGCGGCATCGGCGCTGTCGAGCGGCACGATCACGCGGCCCAGCGCCACCCTTCCCGCGCGCGCGCCGGTCTCGCTGGCGCGGTAGCGCTCGACGAGGGCCGACTGGGCCTGCAGGAAATCGTCCGTGGTCTCGCCCGAGAGCACATTGCCGAGCAGCAGGTTGAAGCCGTTGCGGCCCGCCCACTCGGCCGAACGCAGCGAGCCGCCGCCATACCAGAGGCGATCGACGAGACCGGGCGCATAAGGCTGCACGCGCGGACGCACGCGCCCGCCGGCCGACTCGACGAAGGTGTCCTCGTCGCCGAGCAGCACGTCTTCGAGGTTGGCCCGCAGCCGCGCGACGCGCTTGTGCGTGAAGTCGATGGTGTTCGGCGCTGCGTCGTAGAAGCGGTTGCCGAGCAGCGCGCCATGCGGCGGCACGCCCGCGCTCAGGCCCACCTGCAGCCGGCCGCGCGAGAGCACGTCGACGGTGGCCAGGTCTTCGGCGAGCCGGAACGGGTTTTCATAGCCCATCTGGATCACCGCGGCGCCGAGTTCGATGCGGCGCGTGCGCTGCGTGGCGGCGGCCAGGATGGTCGTGGCCGAGGACACGCCGCGCTCCAGGTGGCGCTGCCGCACCCAGGCGCTGTCGAAGCCGCGCCGTTCGCCGAACTCGAACAGCTTCAGCGCCGCTTCGAGCCCGGCCAGCGGATTCGCCTCGGCATAGTTGCCGGGCGTGAGGAAGCCGATGTGATGGATGGCCACGGTGTGATCGCCGCTTTCAGAACTTGGGCAGGCCAGGCGGATTGATCTCGGACTTCGGCAAGGCCTCCTCCGCCAGGCTCCAGCGCGCGAGCGCCTTGCTGTAGATGCCGTTGCGGATCAGGTTGTTGGCCGCGGTGCTCAGCGCCACCGCGAGGCCGCTGCCTTTGCGCGTGGCAATCGCCACGTCGGACTTCAACGGCCAGCCCGCATTCACCGTACCGACCAGCCGCAGCTGTCCGTTCTTCGCCGCCTCATAGGCCTGCGGTGCGTTGGGGTTGAAGTTGGCATCGACGCGCTTCGTGGTCACCGCCAGCCAGCGGGTCACATCGTCGTCGTAGTACTGGATCTCCACCGGCTTCAGGCCCGCGGCGACGTTCTGCCGGTTCCACTCGAGCAGGATGCGTTCCTGGTTGGTGCCGGCGCCGGTCGTGAGCTTCAGCCCCGCCACGTCCTTCGGCTCCCTGATCGACTGGATCGCGCTGTCCTTGCGCACGTAGAAACCGTGCAGGCCGAGCCGGTAGGTGGAGAAATCGAACTTCTCCTTGCGCTGCTCGGTCACGCCCACGTTGGAGATCACTGCGTCGTACTTGCCCGCGCTCAGGCCCAGCGGCCAGTCGGCCCAGGCGATGGGCTGCAGTTCGAGCTTCAGGCCCAGCGCCTCGGCCATGAGGTGCGCGAAGTCGGGGTCGAAGCCGACGACGGTCTTCGCGTCGGTGGCGTAGGTGGAGATCGGCGGCGCGAACGGCGCGATCGCGATGGTCAGCACGCCCTCCTTCACGAACTTGAAGCCCGGCGGAACGGCGTTGACCGCCTCGGCGTCCTTGCCCGTGTGCAGGCGGCCGCGCTGCTCGGCGCTGAAGTCGAACTTGTCGGCGGCGTGCACCATCGTCGCGGCCATCAGGCCGAAAGCGGCCAGTGCAGCGGCCTTGCTCTTGAAAGACATGGTTTCGCGGCCTCAGTTCTTCGGCAGGCCAGGCGGATTGGTGCGCGCCACCTCGATCGCCTCGGAGCCCAGGTTCCAGCGCGTCAGGGCCTTCGCATAGTTGCCGTTCCTGATCTGCGCGTTCAGCGCCACCGTGATGGCCTCGGCGATGCCCGAACCCTTGCGCGAGGTCACGGCGATCTCGGCGTTCAGCGGCCAGCCGCCCGAGAACAGGCCCGCGAGCCGGGTCTTGCCGTCGCGCGCTTCATAGGCGGCGATCGCGTTGGGGCCGACGTAGGCGTCCGCGCGGCCCGACTGGATCGCGAGGCGCTGCACCACATCGTCGTCGTAGTACTGGATCTCGATCGGCTTCAGGCCGGCCGCAACGTTCTGCTTGTTCCAGCGAAGGAGAATCTGCTCCTGGTTGGTGCTGGCCGACACGATGACCTTCAACCCCGCAATGTCCCTGGGCTCCTTGATCGCGCCGATCTTGCTGTCGGACTTCACGTAGACGCCGAGCTGGTCGTTGCGGTAGGTGGAGAAGTCGAACTTCTCCTTGCGCTCCTCGGTCACGGTCACGTTGGACACCACCACGTCGAACTTGCCCGACTGCAGGCCCAGCGGCCAGTCGGCCCAGGCTGTGGACACCAGCTCGAGCTTGCGACCGAGGCTGTCGGCGACGAGCTGCGCGATGTCGGGCGCATTGCCCACCGGGGTCTTGGTGTCCGTCGCATACGCGGCGAACGGCAGGCGTCCGGTGGTCGTGCCGACGACCAGCACGCCCTCCTTCTGGAACTTGAAGTCCTTCGCGAGCTGGATGGCTTCGTCCAGCTTCTGCGCACGCGGCCGGCCCGCCTGCTCCGGGCTGAGGTCGGCCGCAGGCTGGGCCGAGGCCGCCAGCGGCAGCAGCATGATGAAGGCGCCCAGGAGCGCGGAGAGGATGTTCTTCTTGCGATGGATCATGAGAAGGAGCCCAGTCAGTAGAGAAATCAAAGAACCTTGGCCAGGAACTCGGCCGTGCGCGGATGCGCCGGCGCGTTGAACACCTTGTCGGGCGAGCCGGTTTCGAGAATGCGGCCCTGCTCCATGAAGACGATGGTGTCGGCCACCTCGCGGGCAAAGCCGATCTCGTGCGTCACGATGACCAGCGTGGTGCCCGAGCGCGCCAGCTCCTTGACCACGGCCAGCACCTCGCCCACCAGCTCGGGGTCGAGCGCCGAGGTGGGCTCGTCGAACAGCAGCACCTTGGGCTTGAGCGCGAGCGCACGGGCAATGGCCACGCGCTGCTGCTGGCCGCCCGAGAGCTGGCGCGGATAGGCATGCGTCTTGTCGGCCAGGCCCACGCGCACCAGCAGCTCGGAAGCCAGCGCCTCGGCCTCGGCACGCGGCAGGCCGCGCACGGACACCGGTGCCTCGACGATGTTCTCCAGCACCGTGAGGTGCGGGAACAGGTTGAAGTTCTGGAACACCATGCCGACATCGACGCGGCGCTTGAGAATTTCCTTCTCATGCAGCTCGTACAGCGTGTCTTCGTCGCGCCGGTAGCCGATGAGCTCGCCGTCGATCGCGATGAAGCCGCCGTCCACCCGCTCCAGGTGGTTGATGGCGCGCAGCAGCGTCGACTTTCCCGAGCCCGACTGGCCGAGGACGACCGTCACGCTGCCTGGCGGCACGGTGAGCGTCACGTCGTCGAGCACCTTGAGGGCACCGAAGCTCTTGGAGACACCGTGGATCGTGACCTCGCCGCCCTGCGTGAGCGGATCGGTCCAGCGCGGCACCTGCGCCGCTGCAGGCGTCGGCGCCACGGCCTGTTCGACGGCAACAGGCGCCCTCGCCCGCCACAGCCCGCGCACCACGCCGGCCAGCCGGGACCGCGGTGGATTGCGCAACGCACCGCGCGAGAAATGCCGCTCGATGTTGTGCTGCGCCACCGACAGCACCGTGAGGATGATCAGATACCAGACCGTGGCCACCATCAGCAGCGGAATCACTTCCAGGTTGCGGCGGTAGATGATCTGGATCGTGTAGAACAGCTCGGGCAGCGCGAGGATGTAGAGGTTCGACGTGCCCTTGGCCAGGCCGATGATGTCGTTGAAGGCCGTCGGCAGGATCGTGCGCATCGCCTGCGGCAGCACGATGCGCAAGGCCTGGCGCTTGCGCGAGAGGCCCAGCGCCGCCGCCGCTTCGAGCTGCCCCTGCTCCACCGATAGGATGCCGCCGCGCACGATCTCCGAGGCGAAGGCCGCCTGGTTCAGCGTGAGGCCCAGCAGCGCCGCGATGAACGGGCTGATCAGCTGCGTGGTCGGGTACGAGAAGAAGGTGATGTCGGTGCCGGGAATTCCCAACGCCACCGTCTCGTACAGGTAGCCCAGGTTGTTGATGATCAGCAGCAGCACGATGATCGGCACCGAGCGGAAGAGCCAGGTGAACACCCACGACAGCCGCGCCAGCAGCGGCGAACGCGACACCCGCGCCAGCGCCAGCCCGGTGCCGAGCGCGAAGCCGAACACCGCACCCAGCACCGTCAGCAGCAGCGTGCGGCCGAGCCCGGCAAGCACCGGTTCGGCGAAGAACCATTGCGCAAAGACATGCCAGCCCCAGCGCGGATTGGTCAGCACCGAATGCAGCACGACGCCGATCACCAGCACCGCGAAGACGGTGCCCACCGTGCGCGCCGGGTACTTCGCCGGAACCACGCGCAGGTGCGAGTAGTCGCCCTTGGCCGGCGTGTCGCACTGCGGCGCCGCAGGCTCCGCCCGGGCGACAGTGCGAGCCGGTGCCGGAACGCGCGGCTCGGGGCCGGCGTCGAGAACGGTCGTGTTCATCGCCGTGCAACCTCGGCCAGGGCGGCTGCAGGCCCGCCATGATGGCGCCGCACCGCCACGTGCTTTTCGAACGGCAGCTTGCGCGGCGTCTCGGGGTCCGCCGGGTCGTCGAACAGTGCCGTGTAGCCGTGGCCGCGGTACAGGCCCACGGCCTCGGGCTGGCGGAAGCCGGTCGTGAGGTAGATGCGCTGGTAGCCTTGGCGCAGCACCTGCGCCTCCAGCTCGGCCAGCACCTTGCTCGCGAGGCCCTGGCGCCGCAGGTCGCTGCGTGTCCACACGCGCTTGAGCTCGGCGGTGCGCTCGTCGTGGCGCATGAAGGCGCCGCCACCGATGGCCACGCCGTCGCGCAGCAGCAGCACGAAGTTGCCGTGCGGCGGCGCGAACGCCTCGGGCGGATAGCGGTCGATCTCGCGCGGTGCGCCCGGCTCGCGCAGCACGTCGCCGTAGCGGCTGTCGTACTCGAAGGCCAGGCCTTCCAGCAGCGGGCGGGCGCGCGGATCGAGCGGCGTCGTGTAGAGGAACTGTTCGCTCATCATGCGGCCTTTCGCGTGGCGATGGCGCTGTCTTCCGCCGCGTAACGGCTCGCCTTGCGCGGCAGCCCGAGGTGGTCGCGCAGCGTACGGCCGGGCAGCGTGCGCTGGTAGCGGCCACGCGCCTCCAGCGCCGGAACGACGAACGCGATGAAGTCGTCCAGGCCCTGCCCCAGCACCGGGAAGCCGAGGATGAAGCCGTCCGCCGCGCCCTCGTCCACCCAGCGGATGATCTCGTCGGCAATGCGTTCGCCGGTGCCGACGAACTGCGTCCTCGGCGTGGCGACTTCGAGCGCCACTTCGCGCAGGGTCTGGCCCTTGGCCCTGGCGTTGGCCTTGATGCGGTCGGTGGTCGAACGGAAACTGTTGCGGCCGATCTCGCCGAGTTCGGGGAAGGCATCGTCCAGCGGGTACTGCCCGAAGTCGTGGTGGTCGAAGAAGCGGCCCAGGTAGGCCAGCGCCTCCTCGATGGTCAGCAGCTCGCGGATGGCGCGGTACTTGGCCTCGGCCTCTTCTTCCGTGGCCGCCACGACGGGGCCGATGCCGGGAAAGATCTTCACGTCGCCGGCCTGCCGGCCGTGCGCCACCGCGCTGGCCTTGACCTGCTTCAGGAAGGCCCGCGTCTCCTCGATCGACGGCGAATGGGTGAACACCGCATCCGCATACTTGCCCGCGAGACCCACGCCGGCATCCGACGAGCCGGCCTGGAAGATCACCGGCTGGCCCTGCGGCGAGCGCTGGATGTTCAGCGGACCCGCCACCTGGAAGAAGCGCCCCTTGTGGTCCAGCGCGTGCAGCTTCTCGCGGTCGAAGAACTGGCCGGTCTCGCGGTTTCGCGTGAAGGCGTCGTCGTCCCAGCTGTCCCACAGGCCCTGCGTCACGGCCAGGTGTTCGTCGGCGATCTCGTAGCGCAGCGCGTGCTCCGGATGCACGCGGCTGTAGTTGCTGGCGCTGCCCTCGAGCGGCGTGGTCACCACGTTCCAGCCCGCGCGTCCGCCGCTGATCAGGTCGAGCGAGGCAAACTGGCGCGCCACCGTGAACGGGTCGCTGTAGGAACTGGAGACCGTGCCCGCAAGGCCGATCTTCGACGTGACGGCCGCGAGTGCCGACAGGATCGAGATCGGCTCGAAGCGGTTCAGGAAATGCGGGATCGACTTCTCGTTGATGTAGAGCCCGTCCGCCACGAAGGCGAAGGCGATGCCGTTGTCCTCGGCCTTCTTCGCGCTGCGCACGAGGAAGTCGAGATTGACGCTGGCGTCGGCCGGCCCACCCGGATGCTTCCAGGCGTTCATGTGGCTGCCGGCACCCTGCAGCATGACGCCGAACTTGATGTGGTTCATGACGAAACGTTCTTCTTGAGGGGAAAAGAAAAGAGAAGCTCAGGCCGGCGCGGGTTCATGCGCCGGGGCCAGCAGCTCGACGGAGGTCGCTCGCTCGGCGAAACCGGCGACGGGGATGTCGATGACGAACTCCTCGATGCCGTGGCGTTCGCTCAAAGCATCGAGCTGGTCGCGCACTTCGCCGGCGGTGCCCGCAATCACATGCGGGCGCCGTTCCTCGGTGCGGTAGTCGCTCACGCCCGCCTGCCGCGCGAACTCGGCGGCGGCCTCCAGGCTTTGCAGGTTCACGCTTTGTCCGCCGGGCAGATGCACGCGGAAGCTGCGCAGCGCGCCCACGAGTTCCGCGGCCTTCTCACGGGTCTCGGCCGCGAAGGCGAAGAGCGCGAGCAAGGGCGCGCGGCCGGTGGCCGAGCGGTAGGCCTCGATGGATTGCCCCATGTTCACGGGGTCGCCGTTGAAGTGGCCTGCGTAGACGAATTCCCAGCCGAGGCGCGCCGCCAGCCTTGCGCTCTCCGGGTTGCCGCCGAGCAGGATGCGCTGCGGCAGTTGAGGAGGATGGGGCACGGCGACTGCGCCCGCCAGCGCATGGTCCGGCGCAACGCCGTCATGCAGGAACGCATCGAGCTCGGCGAGGCGAAGCGCGAAGTCTTCCTTCTTCTTCACCGGGTCATGCAGCCATTGCAGCGCCTTGCTCGTCAAGGGCAGGCCGCCAGGCGCCTTGCCGATGCCCAGGTCCACGCGGCCCGGCGCCAGCGACGCCAGCACCCTGAAGGTCTCCGCGACCTTGAACGGGCTGTAGTGCTGAAGCATCACGCCGCCCGTGCCGACCCGGATGCGCGAGGTCTTCGCGAGCACATGCGAGGCCAGCACTTCGGGCGCCGAGCCTGCATAGCCGCGATTGCCGTGATGCTCCGCGAGCCAGTAGCGGCGGTAGCCCAGCCGCTCTGCACTTTGAGCAAGCGCAATGGTGTGCTGGAACGCTCGCGCGGCGTCGGCGCCTTCAGGGATCAGGCTCTTGTCGAGCAGGGACAGCGAATAGGACACGGTGTTCGGCGAAAGACGCCTTTGAAAGAATTGCTGCAAATTCTCTCGGGCATCGCGCGCACCGCTTGCGCTGATTTCCTATATCGATATCTGCATACTGTTCAACCTCACCACGAGTGAGGCAGCAAGGCCAGAACCGCTGCCGCATGCAGCCGGCGCAGGGCCCGGATCGGCACGTGGCCATGCGGCGCACGCCGCGCCACCTCGTGCGGCGAAGGCGGCGCAATGCGCCAAGCCGCGGTGGTCAGCGCGAGGATGTGGCGGGCCTGTGCCGCCGGGGAAACATGGGGAGTGCGCAGTGGCATTGGAAACTTCCGGATGAACGCTGCGGCCATTCTGCGAAGGCGCCCGGCCTTCTCAAAGACGGATTGCGAGTTTCCTGATGCAGAAAATTTTTCGCCTGCCGCCGCACGCACTGACTACGATGTGTCCACATCCATCACAAGGAGCAGAGACATGTCGAATCACGTGTACAAGTCGCTCGAGCTGACCGGCTCGTCGCCCGTCAGCATCGAGGAAGCGGTCCAGACCGCCATCACCAAGGCGCACGAGACGGTTCGAAACATCCAGTGGTTCACCGTCACCGAGACGCGCGGCCATGTGGCGGACGGCAAGGTCGCGCATTGGCAGGTGACGCTGAAGATCGGTTTCACGCTGGAGTAGCCGACGAGCCTAGTCTGCGATGACGTGAAGGCTGTGCTTCTGACGGTGTGCGCGGGCGCACATCCTTGCCAGATCCAGCAGGAAGTCGACCACGGCCCGCTTGCTCTCGCAGCCCTGCACAGCCGCCATGATGTCCTTGCGCAGCGCGATCAGGTCGTCGCCCGAAACCACCATTTCGGCGGACGCGCCGTAGTAGTGCTTCCAGAACCGCTGCAGCGCCCCTTCTTTCAGCTCGTCGATGATGAGCGAATAGCCGTCCTCCCAGACGGATTCGTCCATCGGAAGGCTGGGGAGGCCCGGGGTTTCGGGCCGGGCGCCTCCCGGCACCTGGATGATTCGCCGCATTTCTTCAGCCGCTAGCGGCAGTTGCCCGGCGCACCGGAAAATTCGGGAAACTCGGTGACGACCGTGCCATTGGTTGCGCTTTGAATGATGAGGCGTCCGCACTTTTCGCCCGCCGTGCCGACGATCTGGTTGAGGTTCGAGTCGTAGCGAACCCGATTGTCGGGCTGCACGGTGCGGGTCTGGTTCTGCGCATTCTGGACCATGCGGCAGAAGTTCTGTGCCGCGGTCGCATTGGCGCAGTACGCTGGCAGCAACTGGCTGGCACCGGAGGATGCCGTGCAATGACGATCGTAGATGTGCTGGAAGCCGGCCGCATCGACGACGCATTGCGCGTCCACGCCCACCTGGGCCTCCCCCATCTTCGATCCGACGCCCTGGCAACCGCTCAAGATTGCCATCGAGATGGCGCAAAGGACAGCAAGCTGGCTCGTGTTTTTCATGATCTTCTTCCTCAGCGAAATTTGATGATGTAGTTGATGGAGAGATTCTTCGGCCGCGTCTCCGAGGTCAGGCGCGCGGGCTTGTTGGGCACGCTGGTCTCCAGGTCGCCCGAGGCCTGCCCAGCCGCATTGCCGCTTTGCGACACCGCCGCCAGCGTCACCGCCTTGTAGGTGTGGGTGTGCGTCTGCATGGCGTCGCACTGGTAGGAGCCCACGCCGTTGACGGTCCCGCTGCCGGTCGGCCCGACGCGCGATGCGGCATCCGGGTCCATGCCCGAGCCCGCGTCGTTGCCGCGCAGGAAGAGGCCGCGGTAGTCGGGAATGCAGAAGTCGTCGCTGACCCCGCCATACAGGTAGCCCAGCGCGGCGAACAGCTCCGGGTACGCGCTGACCTTGAGCTTGCGCCCGTCGCACAGCATCCAGCCCTGCGCCTCGAGGTAGCTGGTCGGGATGTCGTCGCGCTTTGGCGCCGTCACCGAGTTCTGGCTCGCGCAGGCGGTGTTCTTCCAGAGGTTGTTGGCGTCGCCCGAAACGGGGTTCACCTGTCCGGCAAAACCGCAGACGCTGCCTATGACGCATGCATCGAACATGGGGGATTCCTTTGCGATCGGCCCGCTGCGGACGGCGGCGTCGGGTCATCGACGCCGCCGTGGCGCACCGGGCCGCGGGCTGTCTGGCAGGCCGGCGATCAGCGGGAGAGCAGGCGCAGGCGCTGCTCGTTGGACTTGGCCGTCGTCTGCGGCACATCCCAGCTGCCATCGGCGTTCAGCGTCGTGCTGAGCGCGTAGATGCCGGTCGGATAGGGCAGTTCGAGCGGGTTGTTGATCGAGTTGACGTCGAGCACGTCGCCTTCCATGTAGTCACCGTAGGCGATGTAGTACTTGGGGTGCGGCGAGAAGGTCAGGCTCTGGTTCGGACGCGCCTGCACCGCGTACACGGTGCTGCCCGACATGGTCACGCCGACCGAGGCGTCCGACTTGATCGGGATGCTCGGCGATTCGCTCAGGTAGAGCCGCGCCGGATCGGGACCCTTGGTGGGGTTCACGAACTGGTAGGCCCCGTTGTAGTCCAGCGTGATCATGTTGTTGCCGCCGGTGGGGGCATAGGTTTCAGCGGTCGCGTACTCGATGCCGGGCTGCAGCACGCCCGTGTCGGCCCAGGAGAAACCGGTGTCGACGGTCCACTGGAACTTGATGCGCGTGGTCGGCCCCGGATTGGAAAACTTCGAGAACCAGGCGAGCGACAGGGCGTTGGCGGCCCAGTTGGTCGGATCGCTTTGGAACACCATGAAATAGGCCGAGTAGCTCGCGTGGTTGTTGACGCTGACGGAATAGACATTGCCCATGACGCTCTCCAGAAGAAGTGGTTGGTGGAACAGTCCGGACCGCTGCGGGACCGAACTGGAACCCACTCTAGGGAGCCATCGCACCGAACGGAATTACAGGCGATTACACGAAGCGGCGTCTTCGCGTAATGAGGTGTTCAGCGCCGTGCGCCGCCGTGGATCAGGAACGGGTAGCTGCCGAAACGCACGTCGCCGCGCCGGCGTTCGACCAGCGGCGCGCCGGCCGAGTGCGTGGGCAGCGCATTCAGGATCTGATGCTTCGCGCGGAAGATCTGGATGTTCACGTAGGACGGCTCCACGCCGAGCATGCGCGACAGCTCGTCCAGCGCGATCCAGCCCTGGCTCTGCGGTGCGAGCCCTCTTTGCGCGTCCTGCGAGCGCACCCTGGCGAGGGTCACGAGGGTGTAGTGGTGAATGCGCTCGCCAAGGGACACCGACTTGCCGTCCGCCACCAGGCTCAGGCTCGTGTGCTCCTCGTTCTGGCTGACGTCGAAATGAAGAGCAACCTCCACGGGCGGAGGCGACACCGGCGCAATCGCGTTCTCGGCCGTGGACTCCAGGTCGTCGCACAGCACGAACTCCCAGGTGCTGCCGGAGGTGCGGACCATGGCGCCGTCGCTCAGGTGATCGACGCCGTCGATGTGCTCGAGCAGCCACTTTCCGTCATGGAAATACACATTCACTTCCGGCTGCTGCGCATCCGGCAGGAGGTTCTCGCGCAGGCCCAGTGCCACCGCCGGCCCTCGCCCCTCGCTCGGGAACAGGCAGGTCACCGGCGGCGCCAGGTCGTCGGCGATCCAGACCGATTCCTCGCCCAGGCCCAGGCGCACCTCGGCGCCCGGTGGCACGACGGTCCACCGGCCGCTCGGCAGGCGTTCGCCATTCAGCGTGGTTCCGTTGCGGCTTTGATCGACGATCTCCCAGGCCAGCCGATTCCAGCGGACCAGCGCATGGATCTGCGACACGTCGGGCGCCTGCAGCACGGTCTGGCAGGCCGACGGGCGCCGGCCGAAGGCATGCATGGGGCGCAGCACGGTGCCGCGTTCGTCGAGCTTGTTCCGGAAGATGGCCATTGCTTGCTTGTTCCTTCGTCGTGTTCAGACATACAGCGCCTGGGGATTCAGGTCGCTTTCCTGCAGGGGCGTGTCGCGCCATCCCATGGCGACCGGCACGCGGTAGAGGCGCGGATTGCCCAACTCGGGCCAGATGTGGCACAGGCCGGGCACGACCACCTTCACGGTGCGAAGCGGAATGTCCGGCCGCGTGTGATCGAGAACCACCGTCTCCATGCCGAGGGAGGCGGCGATGCGCACGCAGCGCTCGATCTCCTTGGCGATGTCCGCACCGGCCGCCGTAGCGGCTGGTGGGCGCGTCGGTGCCGCACCGCCCTCTTCCGCCGGCATGAGAAAGCGTGGCACGCCTTCCGGGCCGCCCGAATGCGGAGGAACGGAAAATTTCTTTCCGGCGGCGATCAGCTGGCTCATTTCGGTGAGCGCGCGCTCGCAGGCGAGCACGGGGTTCGGACTGCAGCCGAAACCGATGGCCCAGTCGCCCGTCGCGCGATGCCGGCCGATGGCGGCCACGACCGGAATGCCGAAGTCGTGGGTGAGGTCCAGCGCCCAGTAGCGCCATGGCGCACCCAGTCTGCGCGCGATGCGCGCGAGGCTTTGGGCGCCGAGGCCGCCGAGGTCGACGGCGGGCCTGCGGATCTCGCCATACCACCAGATGGCGGCGGCGTCGCGCTCCACCAGTTCGAGAAAGCCTTGAAGGATGGCCTCCTCCAGCGTGTTCCCGGCGGCGCAGCCGTTCGACGTCCACACCGAGTGCCGCTGGCTCTCTGCCGGGGCGTTGGCATAGCAGAAGGCCAACGGGAGGTAGCAGCGGGACTTGGATGTCAGCGACCAGGCCGGCGCCCACCATGCCGGCTCGTGCGCGGGCAGCGCGGGGGCGGTCACCGCATGCGGCGGACTGTGCGCTTCCGGCTGCGCGCGCTGCCTGTCGCTGAAGACCGCGAGCGCCTGCGGCAGGATGCAGCGCGCGTCCAGCGCCGACGCCGCCGCGAAGACCGAGGCCTCGTCGCCCTGGTGAAAGGCGGCATACCGCTCGACCGCTTCGCACATCGCGCTGGCGCGGGACTGCTCCGTGGACATGCCCTTGCCAAGGCACACCTGGACCAGGGCGCTGGCGGAAAGATCGCCGTGGGCGGCCGGCGTCCTGAAGATTTCGCTGCGGTAGACCGTCAGCGCGTCTTCCGCCTCAAGGCCCAAGGGCACGACCCGTGCGATGACGCCACACAGCGGATCGACGTGCGGCGCCAGGCGCTCGACCGTGGCCGATGCGGGCATCGTGCGCCAACCGCCATCGGGCCGGGCGCTCGAAAGGCAAGGCGCCGGCGCCACCGGCTGGCGCTGCAGATGCGCCAAGAGGCCCGCATCGCCGCACTGCGGACACTGGGGCCGCAGCGCGACGGCATGCGGCTGCACGGGCTCGATCGTCCACAGCTGCTGGCCGGCCTGTGCCACGATCATCTCCCGCGCCAGCGGAAGCAGGCGCGCCAGCCGCTCGTCGATGAGCTGCGTGCCGGCCCGCACCGGCAAGCCGATGGTTCGGCCGCCGTGCCTGTGTTGCCACCAGGCCCGTGCCGGCGTGTTCCGGATCAGGCGGTGCGCCAGGCAGTGCCAGCAGGCCGTTGCGGCGGCCGCATGCGGCGTGAACAGCGGCCCGGCCATGGCCTGCTCGCCCGTCGGCCTGACCAGCAGCCACGCACGCCTTCCGGCCCGCTGCTGCGCGTCGATCTGGCCGAGCCGGGGGTCGAGGTAGTCGTCGCAGAACACGATGGTGCACGCTTCGCCCCCGCCCGCCGCCCGCGCCCAGCGCCGGGCCGCTTCGGGGTCCAGCGCCGGCGACAGCACGATGGCGTCGACGTGCGCCGCCACGTGGACGCGCTCGAACGGCGACGAGAAATCCGCAACGGCATAGCGCGCCGTGTCCTCCGCCCGCGCCGGCCTTGCCAGGCCCTGCCGCACCAGGGCCTCGAGCGCATGCAGCATCTCCGCCAGCCGTGCGGGCACGCCCTCGCTGCTGCAGTGCGATGCCAGGCTCACGCGCTCGCGCAGCACGCGCTCGACGGCCAGCACGCCCGGCGATCCGAGCAGGAACAGCTCGGTCTCGCTCAACAGCAGCAGGCCGCCTGGCTGCACCAGCGGCGGCAGGTACTTGTCGTGCCAGCAGAAGACATCGGTGAAGAAATCCATCGGCGGCGGGCTACGCGTCATGCGGCGAACCCAGCGCGAAACGGGCGACCGTGTAGGGCCGGCGGCCGGTCGCTGCCTGGAATGCGGCCTCGAAGCGCCGGTGCGGCTCGGAGAACTGCGAATAGAGATGGTCTTCGGAGACCACGCGAATCGATGGATGGATGCCGGCGATGCGGGCCGAGTCCTCGAAGCCCGACACCACCGGCAGGTGCATGCCGCCCACCTGCACCGGCATGCCCGCCAGGATCGGGTGGACATAGTCCAGCACGACGACGCAGGCCGATTCGCCTTGTTCGAAACGCCGGGCCAGTCGAAGCAGCATGGCCTCCAGGGGCGCCTGCGGCAGATAGGGGCACACGCCCTCCAGCATCACGAGCACGGGCCGGCCACCCGGCAGGCCGGCCGCATCCAGCCACGCGGGGTCGAGGATCGAGCACGCCAGGTTGTGCTCTCCTTCGCCGGGCGTCACATGCTGCTCGCGCAGGCGAATCGCATCGGGCAGATCGATGTTGAGCCAGTCCACGCCGCCGCTTCGCGCCACGCCCGGCCCCAGCCGCTGGCGCCGCGTGCACAGCCCCGCTCCCAGCGTGATGCCCATGCCGAGCGGATGCGCCGCGAAGAACTCGGCCGCCAGGCGATCGATCAGCGCAGCCCGCAGGACCACGCCCCGCACGAATGCCGCATCCCGCGCAAAGGCCGACAGGTCGAACGGCAGCGCCGCGGCAATGCGGCGCGCCTCGGGATCGGAGAACGCCGACGCCGCGACGACGCGCTCCGACCCGGCACGGGCGGCCAGCGTCAACAGCAGCGTCGCGGTGGCGCCTTGCAGCGCAGCCGGCGGCCCCCCTTCGGCCGGGAACTCAGCAAGTGAAGGGATAGGCACTGCCCGTGTTGTTGTACGCGGTGAGCGCAATCGCGCGCATTCCCTCCTCCGCCGGTGCCTGCGGATAGTTCAGCCGGATCGTGTTCTTGATCGGCAAACCGTCCGGGCTCTTCAGGTTCCATTCGCCGCGTGCGGCATCCCAGGTGAGCTTCGGATGGGTGGCGAACTGGATCTGGAAATTGAACGGGTTGTTGTAGCCCAGCCATTGGCTCAGCACCGGGGCCTTGTCGGTCCCCGGATCGCGGGTCAGGTCGTTCAGGAATTCCGGCGATTGCCATGCGAGGGCGATGGCGCGCAGCACCACGCCGCCGAATGCCAACAGGGAATCCGGACCGCCGCCCGGAATGCCGAGCCCGGTCGGCAGCGCGCCCTGCGGCGGCCCCACGGGCTTGTCCGGCTTGTCGAAGGCGGCAGCCGCGCCCATGAAATTCGGGAACAGCTGGTAGTAGGCCGCCAGGGCCTCGGCTGCGTGCGACGACGGCGCCTGCGGCAGCACGATGACGAAGGCATCGTCGGGGCTGATCCAGCCGGCCGTCAGCACCGGCTTCCATTCGGCCCTGAGCGTCGGATTGCTGTCGAGGTACAGGCCGATGTTCAGCAGCGGCCACAGCGTCGGCAAGCCGAAGTCGCGGTGCAGCAGCGGCTGGATGTCCTGCTGGTCGAGCAGTTCGCGTCGGTACGCATCGTCCTGCCAGGATCGCGCAAGGGCCCGGAGGTAGGCGAGACGGAATTCGAGCAAGGGCTCGGCACTTTGGCGCTGCTGGGTCATGATGACTTCTTCCTTGGTTGAGAAAAATGCGCAGGCATCGGCTTGCGCGGGGACAACTCCGGCCGCATCGCGGCCAGATCCTTCAAGCGTCTGGACACATCCCGGTCGGCCGGCGCCAGGGCCTGCAGCGCGGCCAGCGCATCGAACTCGGTCCTGTGTTTGCCACCTTCCCGCGCGACCTTCGCGGCGCGGGAAAAGGACAGCATCGCCGCCGCGCGTTCGCCGCCGGCGTCCAGAAGGTAGCGGGCCTTCTTCAGGTGGAGTTCGGCGCTGTACAGCCTTTCGTTGAGCTGCTCCACCAGGCGCAGGCAATCGTCGATGCGCTCGATCGCTTCGCCCCATCGCTGGTGGCCGGCCAGCGTTTCGGCAGCGAAGGCGCGGTAGTACGTCTGGCAATAGCGGCACCCCATGTTCCACAGGGCCTGCACCGTGCCGTCGGCCTGCGCGATGTCCTGCGGGTCGCCGGTCGACCAGCAGCGGATGATGTCCGCATAGCCCTGGAAGGCCGGCAGGCCGTAGCGCGCCGTGATGTCGAGCAGCTCGGTCGTGCTTGCCAGCGCCTCCGCCTTGTCGCCGCGGGCCTGGTGGCCCAGGCTCTGGTACAGCAGGGCCATGCTCAGCGAAGGAATGTGGGACATCTCCCGGGCCCACTGCACGGCCTGGGCGGCATCGGTGCCCGCCGCCTCGTCGTGGCCGGCGAACCAGCGCACCAGGGAACGCCCCGTGGTCGCCCACACGCGCGTGTCGAAGCCGAAGTCCGCCGCATGGTGGGCGTGCGCCTCGGGGTCGTAGCGCTCGACGGCGTCCGTCAGCGCCCGTTCCGCCATCGCGAACCGGCCGTCGGAATAGTGGGCGAGGCCCAGGTAGGTCTGGCCGGCGACCAGCACGCCCTGGTCCTGCTGATGCCTGGCGTGGCCCAGCAGCCTGTGGCTCAGGCGCCGGACCTCGTCGCGGTTGCTCGCGACATGGTGGAAGGTGATCATGGTCCACAGGTGCTGCACCTGCTTCTCCCCGGCCACCGTGTCGTCCAGCAGTTCCTGCGACAGGGCGATGCGGTCCACCACTTGGGCATGGGCCCAGCCGTACTTGTTCATCATCGCCTGCGTGACATAGCTGTTCACGTCCAGGCGGGCTTCGCGCTGCGGGGCACCGGCCAGATGCCCGATCCAGCCGTCGATGTGCTGCGCATAGGCGATGGTTTCGTCGTTGAGCGACCGGTGCTGCGTGAGGCGAAGCTGCCGCACCGCATGCGCGACCGCCTGCGCGTGGTCTCCGGCCTCCGCCCAATGCTGCGCGACGATGCCCGGCTCGCTGGCGACGCGTTGCGGGTCGCTGCGCAGCAGGGTCTGCGCCACCTTCTGGTGCTGCAGCCGGCGCTGCGCGACGAGCATGCATTCGTAGGCGGTGTCGCGGATCAGCGCATGCCGGAAGACGAAGGCGTCGGCACCCGCGCCGGACGGCTCGGCCGGCATGACGAGCCCTGCATCGCGCAGGGCCGCCAGCTCCCGGTCCACCATCTCGCGGGTCTTGCCCGAGCAGGCGCACAGCAGCTGCGCATCGAACTGCCGCCCGATGGTGGCCGCCAGTTGCAGAAGGCTCTTGGCGGGCCCCAGGCGATCGAAGCGGCTGACCAGGGAGTCGCGCAGCGTGACGGGAATGGCGGCCGGCTGCGCCGTGTCCTTGAAGACCCAGGTGCCGCCCTGTTCGACCAGGTAGGTGTCGAGCAGCATGCGCGCCATCTCCTGCACGAAGAGCGGCACGCCGTCGGTGCGCGCGACGATGTACCGGATCACCGCGGCGTCGATCTTCCTCGGTGCGAGCACCTGATGGGCCAGCTGGGTGGCCTGCGCGTCGTCGAGCCTTCGCACCTCGATGCACTCCGCCTTCAGGCCTTCAGGCTTGGCCCACTCCGGCCGCGCCGTCAGCACCAGCAGCACACGCCGGTCCGCCAGCTGGGCGATCAACTGCTCGAGAAACTCGATGCTCGTGGGGTCGGCCCAATGCACGTCCTCGACCACCAGCAGGAGCGGCGCCGAGGCGGCCATGTGCAGCAGCCACTGCGCGGTCGATTGCAGCAACAGCGCCTTCTGCATCGCGGGGGACACCTGGCTTGCCTGGCCGGCGCCCAGGGGAAGCGACAGCCATGAACAGAAGATCGGGGTCACGGCATGGCCGTCGCAGCCGGCGGCCTGCAGGGCCGCCTGCAGCCCGTCGCGCTGGCTGTCCGGCGACGCGCCCGGCAGCGCTTCGAGCTGCTGGCGCAGCAGCGCCAGGAACGGCATCAGCGCGCTGTTGCGGTGTTCGGGCTGGCACTGGGCGTTGACGGACTTCGGGCCGCCTTCCTGCGCCACGTGCTCTCGCAGCACGTCGACGAGGCAGGACTTGCCGATGCCCGGCTCGCCGCGCACCCACACCGCGCGGCCGCGGCCTTCGCCGGCCTGGGCCCATTCGGCCCGCAACAGCGCCAGCTCGCGATCGCGCCCGACGCACATGCGGCTCAATGCCCCCGGGGTGGACGCAGGAGGCGATGAAGGCGGCTTCTGCGCATCCAGCCGGTAGGTCCGGATACGGGCGGATTGTCCCGGCAGGCTCACGCCGCCGGCTTCTTCGAAATGCGCGTGGCGCGACAACAGGCGGTAGCTGCTTTCGCTGGCCAGCAGCGTTCCCATCTCGGCCATGCCCTCGAGGCGCATCGCAACGCTCACGGCATGGCCGGAGGGAATCTCGCCGCCCGCCACCACGGCCATGCCGGTGTGCATGCCCATGCGGATGCCCAGGTGCGCGCCATGGGCCTGCCTGATCGCCGCCGACCTGCTGCGGCCCAGGGCCGTCAGTTCGAGCGCCGTCATGCTCGCCTGCCGCGCGTCGGTGTCGCTCGCATGCGGATAGCCGAACAGGACGATCATCCGATCGCCCAGCGTGCCCGCCAGCAGGCCGCCGCGCCGCGTGGCCGCTTCCGAAAAACGGCCGAGCTCTTCGCGCTGCAGCAGCTCCAGGTTCTCGATGTCCGAGGGCAGCGCTGCGCCCTCGCCCCCTTCGCCGCCTTCGCCCTCGCCGGCGTCCGGCCAGACCGCGACGCTGCAGCACAGCACCGTCAGTTGCCGCTTCTCGGAGAAGGCCCTGGCCGTGGCCACGGTGCGCGTCAGCGAATCTTCCGCTTGCCCCTGCACGGACCTGAAGACGCCCACGAGGTCGTCGAGCCTGAGCCGGCCGAGTTCGTCGAGCAGCGCGGAGGCCGAGCCGCAACGCTCGTCGACCTTCTTCTTCAGCACGCGCCGCAGCAGGGCCGCGACCGGGTGCGCGGCAATCTCCGCCGGCAGCGGCACCTCCAGCGGGCTCAGTTGCTGGTGCACGATCTCGGCGGTCGAATCGCCATGGACCGCAGGCGCGCCCGTCAGGCATTCGAGGAACATCAAACCCCAGGCATAGAGATCGGACCTCACGCTCGGCGGCTCGCCGCGAAGCTGCTCCGGCGCGCTGTACCCCGGTGTTCCGAGGCACTCCTCGTCCATCGTGAGCGTCGGAAACCGAACCGCTCCCTGCAGCGGGATCACGGTGCTGATGCCGAAGTCCAGCACCTTCGCATGCGGCATGGCGCCGGTGAAGGTCACCATCACGTTGTCGGGCTTCAGGTCGCGGTGAACGATGCCGGCCCGATGCGCGCAGTCCAGCGCATCGAGGACTTCCGCCATGAGATGGCCGGTTTCCGCCGCGGTCAGCGAGCCTCTGCGCCGGATCATGCTCTTGAGCGTTTCTCCGGGCACGTACTCGAAGACGCCGTAGACGCAGGCGCCCTGCTCGCCCTTGTCGAGCAACTGCACGATGTGCGGGTGATGCAGTGCGGCGCAGAGCCGGGTCTCGCGATGAAAGCGGGCCACGCGCTGGCGGCCCTCCTGGAGCTTCACGACCTTGACCGCGACCGTGTTCCCCGTGTGGTGCTGCGTGGCGCGATAGACGGTGCCGTAGCCGCCCATGCCCAGCGCTTCCAGCAAGTCGTAGCCGGGAATGCGCAACGGATCCGGTGCCACCTGCTCCGTGGCGTCCATGCTCGCAATGACGGCATCCTGCATTTCAGCGCCCCATCTGATTGGTTGGCCAACGCGATCCGAAGTGCGTTGCGACAACGATTCGCCGCACAGTCAAATCGATCGAAACACGATTTGTTACTGTAGCTGAAGGGGCGATTTATCCCGTCAAGAAATCTTCAAAAGAAAGCGCGGCGCAGGGGCTCTGGAAGCCTTTTTAGCGCGTGCTTCTTCGGCTGTAGGTTGAAAGAACTCGTGCTTTCGGCGACCCGCTTCGGGGCCCGGCGCGCGAGGGTCGCGGACTACTCTTGCGCGACCTTGTTGTCGTCCTTGACGGCCCGGCGCTCCAGCCCTTCCTTCGGCAGCAGCAACGCCAGCGCCACCACGCCCAGGCTCACGACCAGCATCATCAGGAAGGTCAGGTGCAGCGAGTTGCCCAGCGCCAGGCGGATGCCCGCATCCCCGGCGGCGGAGCCGTGCACGCCCTGCAGCAGCAGGCGCAGCTGGTCGTCGGTGAACATCATGCTGCCGTCCCCGCGCGTCAGCCCGAAGTTGAAGACCGCGCCGAAGAAGGCCGCGCCCAGCGCGCTGCCGAGATTGCGCGAGAACACGTTCGAGGCCGTCGCGATGCCGCGCTGCGAAAGCGCCACGCCCTCCTGGATCAGGATCAGCGAGCTCAGGCTCATCACGCCCATGCCGAGGCCGATGACGAACGATCCGATGGCAGGCAGCACCGGCGAGCTGCCGGCCCCGAGCAACGCGAAGGTCGATGCGCCCACCGGGATGAGTGCCGCACCGACCACCACCATGCGCCACAGGCCGATGCGGTGGAAGGTGCGCGAGGTCAGCGTCGCGCCGATGGGCCAGCCCAGCATCACCATCGTGAGCGTGAGGCCGGCCGTGACCGACGAGCGCTCGAGCACCACCTGCACGTACATCGGCAGGAAGGTCGTGATGCCGATCAGAACCATGCCCGCAAGCATCGCCGCGCCGTTGACGGTGGCGATCATCCGCGCGCCCCACAGACGCAGCGACACCATCGGGTCGGCCGCGCGGCGCTCCTGCGCGATGAACAGCACGAGCGTGACGACGAACAGCAGGCCCCAAGCGAGTGCGACGCCCGAGTTGCCGACGCCGAACTCCGTGAGCGCAATCATCAGCGCCGCGATGCCGACGGTGAACAGCACCGCGCCCACCATGTCGATGGACGAGCGCCGTACCGTGGGCGCCTCGTGCAGGAAGAACCAGAAGCCCGCCGCCGCGGCGAGGCCGATGGGCACGTTGACCCAGAAGATCCAGGCCCAGGAGAGCTTCTGCACGATCAGCGCGCCGATCATCGGCCCCACGACCGCCGACACGGCCCACACGCTCGCGAGATAGCCCTGCACCTTGCCGCGCTCGCGCACCGGATAGAGGTCGCCGACGATGGTGAGCGACACGGGCTGGATGGCGCCCGCGCCGATGCCCTGGATCAGCCGGAAGCAGATCATGGCCGGCATCGACCACGAGAAGCCCGCCAGCACCGAGCCGATGACGAAGACCGCGATGCCGACGAACATGATCGGCTTGCGGCCGTACAGGTCGGAGAGCTTGCCGAACACCACCGTCATCGCGGTCTGCGCGAGCAGGAAGGATGCGAACACCCAGCTGTAGAGATGCAGGCCGCCGAGCTCGGAGGCGATCTGCGGCATCACGGTGGAGACGATGGTGGCTTCGATGGCGACCATCGCCATGGAGGCCATGATGGAGGCGATGACCAACGGGCGGTTTGTTGTTCTGTTCGTGGAGGTCATGAGCCGTGCATGCTATAGACAGCATGAGCCCCTGTCCCCCGCTCGGGCTCTCTGCACCATCCGTTCGCTACAGTCCGGTCCAGCCGGTCGGTGTCAGTCAGTCAGTCAGTCAGCCCGCATTCAGTGCCGACGTGCCGTCGTAGATGTACCGGCGCGACCATGGCAGCGTCTTCGCCGACCTGCCCGCCTTGCGCCCGACGATCTGGTAGATCGCCACGTCGTCGTTCTCGAAGGCATAGGCGCAGCCCGCGAGGTAGATGCGCCAGATGCGGAATTTTTCTTCGTCGACCAGCGCGCGCGCCTTGTCGCTGTGGGCTTCGTAGCTGTCGCTCCAGCAGCGCAGCGTCTGCGCATAGTGGCGCCGAAGATTCTCGACATCGAAGGCTTCGAGCCCGCCCTGCTGCATGGCCTGCAGCGCGAGGCCGATGTGCGGCAACTCGCCGTTGGGGAACACATAGCGGTCGATGAAGTCGCCGCCGCCGTACGACACGCCGCCGCCCTCGGGGTCGGACGATGTGATGCCATGGTTCATCACCACGCCGTCGTCGGCCAGCAGCTCGCGCACGTGCCTGAAGTACGCGGGCAGGTTCTTGCGCCCCACGTGCTCGAACATGCCGACGCTGGTGATGCGGTCGAACCGGCCTGTCACGTCGCGGTAATCCTGCAGGCGGATCTCGATGCGGTCCTGCAGGCCGGCGGCCCTGACGCGCTCGGTCGCCAGGTCGAACTGGTTCTGCGACAGCGTCACGCCCACGCAGCGCGCACCGAACTTCTGCGCCGCGCGGATCACCAGCGCCCCCCAGCCGCAGCCGATGTCGAGCAGGGTCTGGCCCGGCCCGAGCTCGATCTTGGTGAGGATGTGGTCTATCTTCTTCAGCTGCGCGGTGGCGAGGTCTTCGTCGCCGTTCTCGAAGTAGGCGCACGAATACACCATGTTCGGGTCCAGCCACAGCTGGTAGAACGCGTTCGAGACGTCGTAGTGGTACTGGATGGATTTCTTGTCCGACGACCGGGTGTGCGTGAAGTAGCGCGCCATGTTCCGCAGCGCGCCGCCGGGCTTGTCGATCGATGTCCTGGCGAGGCCGTAGGCAATGGCGATGACGTCGCTGAGCTTGCCGTCGATGTCGATCTTGCTCTTGACGTAGGCCTCGCCGAGGTTGTCGAGCGTGGGCTGCAGCATCAGCGACAGTGCGGCCGGCGACTTGACATGCAGCGTGACGGCAGGACCGCTGAAGGTACCGAAATCGTAGGACTGGCCGTCCCACAAGGTGAGCCGCGCAGGCAGGTTGGCGCGGGCACGAACAGCGGCGCTCCACTGCGCCAGTTTTCTTTCCCAGAGCATGCATTTCTCCGTGTTGTTGGGTTCGCCCGGCGGCTGTGGACCGCCGTGCTGCAGCGAACAAAACAATAACGAATTTTTTCGAAATCTGCATGGCGCGGACGACGCAAGAATGTGTAGGAAGTGCTATATGGCGACCGGCCTGCGCTGTGCCCACGGCGCGGCGCGTTCCAGCTCGAAGGCCAGCCCGAACAGCGTTTGCTCGTTGCCCGCGCGTGCCGCGAACTGGCTGCCGATGGGCAGGCCCGAGGCGCTCCGGCCGAGCGGCACGGACATCGCCGGCGTGCCCGCGACGTTGTGCATCGGCGTGTAAGACACGTAGCGCGTCAACCGCTCGAACATCAGCTCGCCGGCGACATCCGGCCCCAGGTAGCCCAGGGGCGGCGGCACGTCGTGGAGCACCGGCGTCAGCATCGCGTCGAATGCCTGGAAGAAGGTGTCGAAGCCGCGGGCGAGTGCCGAGAAATACGCCGCCGCCTTCGCACCGGCATCGGCGGGCTGGCTGCGGAAGTGGCGGGAAAGATGCAGCGTCCAGGGCTCCAGCACGGCCTCGGGCTTCTTGCCCTGGGCCTCGGCCGCACGGCACATGCGGTCGGCGCCGCCGCTCCACGCCACCATGAAGTTCGCGAAGAATGCATCGCCCTCGACGGGCAGGCGCACCGGCTCGATGCGATGCCCGAGCGACGCGCAGAGCCGGGCCGTTTCCTCGAGCGCCGCCTTCACCTCCGGCGCGGCCTGCCGGCCGAAGACATTGGCCGTCGAGAAGCCGATCCGCAGGCGCCGGTTGCCCAGTGGCGCCATCACGTCGGAGGGCGGCAGCGGCGCATCTGCATCCTGCCGCTGGTTCCACGCGAACAGGCGCGCGCTGTCGCGCACCGAGCGGCTCACGGCATGCTCCACCCCCGAATCGCTGGCGCGCGAGCCCGCCATGCGGCTGCGGCTGGGCTTGAAGCCGAACAGGCCGCAGCACGACGCCGGTATGCGGATCGAGCCGCCGCCGTCGCTCGCATGCGCGATGGGCACCATGCCCGAAGCCACCGCGACCGCGGCGCCGCCCGACGAACCGCCGCAGGAGCGTGCCGGATCCCACGGGTTGCGCGACGGCCCGAACAGGACCGGCTCGGTGGAGCCGTTGAGCGCGAACTCGGGCGTGTTGGTCTTGCCGAGGACCACGAGGCCCGCAGCCATGGAGCGCGCGACGATCTCGCTCGTCGTGTCGGAGATGTTCCCGGCCAGCAGCCTGGAGCCCGATGTCCTGCGCGTGCCCTTCAGGTCGACCAGGTCCTTGAGGGCATAGGGCACGCCCTGGAACGGACCTGCCGGCAACGGCCGGCGCACCTCGCCGCGCGCGCGTTCGTACAGCGGCGTCACGATGGCATTGAGTTGCGGGTTCAGCGCCTCGATGCGTGCGATCGCGGCCTCCAGCAATTCGCCGGGAGCGACTTCGCCGCGCTGCACGAGCTCGGCCTGCGCCGAGGCATCGAGCCAGGCGAATTCGTCGCCGTCGCGGCGCCCGGCCGCGGGTCGTTCGAGGCCGGCGCAGCCGGCGGTGGCGAGGGTGCCGAGGCTGGCGGCGGCACCGAGAAGAAGTTGGCGTCTGTCCACGATGGGTTGGCTCCTGGTGAATGGAGCGGCATTCTTTTTCGCGAACCGGGCCGGTGGCTTGTATCTGTGCGCCACGCGCCATCACTAGAATGCCGCCCACCTTCAAGACCATGACGCACTGGAAGAGCTATCACCTGCTCGGCGAATCCTTCGCCGATGCGGACGATGCACCGGCCTCGCTGTTCCGGTGGTCGGTCGAGCGCGTGGTCGATGGCTTCACCGGCCACGACGCCTACTCGCTGGCGGTTGCGCGGGCCGCTGCCCGGCGCGGGGCCATGCAGCGCGCGGAACGCCGCATGCTGCTGCTCATGGCCTTCGACGCGAACCCGGTCGCCGAACTGATGCGCACGGCCGGCGACGCAGCGGCGTTCCAGACGCGCTGGAACGGCTTCAACCGCATGGCCCCGCTGGGCGTCGAAACGCTGGTGTCCTGCGGTCCGGGCCTCCGCCTGCGGCGCGAGACGCGCGCGGCCGGCCTGCACGACGACATGCGTGCAGAGGCCGGCGCGCTCTGCATCTCCCACCTCGTGGCCGAGGACAGCGCATTCCGCCGGCACGAAGGCGATGCCCGGCCGCTGGCGCGGCACTTCGGCGAGCTCGGCTACGGCAACGCGGCGCTGCGGGACAGCGTCGACTGCCTCTACGCCGACCCGTTGGCCGAACTCGATGCCTGCGCCGATGCGGTGGGCTGCTCGCGCCGCACGCTGCAGCGCGCCTTCGCCGAGGGCGGCCTGAGCTTTCGCATGCTGCGCCAGGCGGTGCGCCTCACCATCGCGAACCACGCGATGCGCACGGGCGGCGAGTCGCTCACCGCCATTGCGCACGCGGCCGGCTTCTTCGACTCGGCGCATCTCGCGCACGCCTGGAAGCAGTCGTGCGGCCTCACGCCGTCGCAGTACCGGTCGCTCTGCTGCTGAAGCCGGCAGGGCCTGCTAGGCCGCGGCCATCGCCGCCTCTCCCAGCGCGTCGTTGCCCGCCTCGCTGAGCCAGCGCTGCTTGTCGCGCAACGGCGGCGCACCGAACATGCGGCCGTATTCGCGCGCGAACTGCGACGGGCTTTCGTAGCCCACGCTGTGCGCCGCGCTCGCCACGTCGCTACCGGTCATCAGCATCTGGCGGCGCGCCTCCTGCAGGCGAAGCTGCTTCTGGTACTGCAGCGGGCTCATGGCTGTGACGGCCTTGAAGTGGTGATGGAACGACGACACGCTCATGTGCACCGCGCGCGCCATGTCTTCCACCCGCAGCGACTGCGCGTAGTTCACGCGCAGCGCGCTGATGGCCTTGGCGATGCGCTGGGTGTGGCTGTCCTGCAGCGCGATCTGGCGCAGGCGCGCGCCCTCGCCGTTCACCAGCAGGCGGTACATGATTTCGCGCTTGATGAGCGGCGCCATGATCGGCACGTCCTCGGGCGTTTCGAGCAGCCGCAGCAGCCGCAGCACCGGCTCCAGCACCGGCATGGCGATGCGGTTGACGTACATGCCGCGCGATGCGGGCGCATTGGCCTTGGCGGGCAGCTTCTCGTCGCCGATGAGCTCGCCGATCTCGTCGAGCGCCAGTTCCAGCCGCACGCCGAGGTAGGGCTCGTTCTCGCTCGTCAGGCGCACCTGGCCGCACACCGGCAGGTCGACCGAGGTCACCAGGTAGTGCATCGGGTCGTACACATAGATGTCGTCGCCCACGATGATCCGCTTGGAGCCCTGCGCGATCAGCCCGAGCGCCGGCGTGGCGAATGCGTGCTTGGGGCGGTCGGGCTTGCTGATGCAGAACACCTGCAGGCCGGCCACCGACGTCTCCACCGTGCCGTCCTGCCCGCCCGTGATGCGGTTGATCAGCGCCACCAGTTCCTTCCTGGCTTCGTCGAGTTCGGGATCCAGCGGCATCGGCTGGGCGATGGCGGTGGTGATTTCGGTCGTTTCGTCGGACATGTTCGGGGCCTTGTCGCGGTTGGAATCACGGTGGCGGACACCGTGGAGGATCGGGTGGTTTGCAGCTTAGCGCCGCTCCCATGAGTCTGCACGACCCGGACCGGAGGTCTGGAGAAATAGGCAAAGACTTTGCAGGAACGCGCTCGCCATGGCCAGCGCCGCGGCCGGATACTTTTCGCTGTCCAACGCAAAGGAACTCCCATGCAATACCGCAAATTCGGCCGCACTGGCCTCCTGGTTTCCGAACTCTGCCTCGGCACGATGACCTTCGGCGGCTCCTCGGGCATCTGGGGCCAGATCGGCGATCTCCAGCAGACCGAAGCCGAGGGCCTGATCGGCCGCGCGATCGACGCCGGCATCAATTTCATCGACACCGCCGACGTGTATTCCGAAGGCCAGTCGGAAATCATCACCGGCCAGGCGCTCAGGAACCTGAAGGTGCCGCGCGACAGCGTGGTGGTGGCCACCAAGGTGCTCGGTGAAACCGGCAGCAAGGGCGTCAACTCGGCCGGCGCCTCGCGCTTTCACATCATGGATGGCGTCAAGGCCAGCCTGAAGCGCCTGCAGCTCGACCACATCGACCTGTACCAGATCCACGGCTTCGACCCGCTCACGCCCATCGAGGAGACCGTGCTTGCCCTGGACACCCTGGTTCAGCAGGGCCACGTGCGCTATGTGGGCGTGTCGAACTGGGCGGCCTGGCAGATCGCGAAGGCGCTGGGCGTTGCCGAGCGCAAGGGCCTCGCGCGCTTCGAGTCGCTGCAGGCCTACTACACCATCGCCGGGCGCGACCTCGAGCGCGAGCTCGTGCCGATGCTGCGCAGCGAGAACGTGGGCCTGATGGTCTGGAGTCCCCTCGCGGGCGGCCTGCTGAGCGGCAAGTTCGGCCGCAACACCGAAGCGGAAAAAGGCAGCCGCCGGACCACCTTCGATTTCCCGCCGGTGAACGTGGACCGCGCCTACGACTGCATCGATGCGATGCGCGCGCTGGCCGAGGCCCGCAAGGTCTCGGTCGCGCAGATCGCGCTGGCGTGGCTGCTGCACCAGCCGGTGGTGACCAGCGTGATCATCGGCGCCAAGCGCATCGCGCAGCTGGACGACAACATCGCGGCCACCGCCCTCAGGCTCACGGCCGACGAGCTGGCCACGCTCGACAAGGTGAGCGCGCTGCCAGCCGAATACCCGGGCTGGATGCTCGAGCGCCAGGGCGGCGCGCGGGCGAAGCGCCTCGCCGAATCAGGCCAGCGCGGCTGACCGGCGTGCGGCGTGGGCCGCGGTCGCGCGCAGTGCGCGCAGGTCGAGATGCCGCGCCGCGCCCGCCGCATCGGGCACGGCCAGGTGCGGCACCACGCCGAGCAGGGGCGCGCCGAGGCGCCCGCGCAGGGTCTGGAGGTTGGCCTCGGGCGCCAGCATCCGCGGCTCGATGAGGCTGGCGACCCAGCCGGCCAGCACGAGTCCGCGCGCGCGGATCGCCTCGGCGCTGAGCAGCGCATGGCTCAGGCAGCCGAGCCGCAGGCCGACCACGAGGATCACCGGCAGACCGAGCGCCACGGCGAGATCGGCGCTGTCGAGGTCGTCGCCGAAGGGCACGCAGAAACCGCCCACGCCTTCGACGACCACCGCATCGGCACGCTGCGAAAGCGCCGCGAAGGCCGACAGCAGCGGCGGCAGTTCGATGCGCACACCCTCTTCTTTCGCTGCCAGATGCGGCGACATCGGCGCACGCAGCACATAGGGGCAGCGCAACGCCAGCGGCGCGTCGACGTTGCCGGCGGCGCGCAACTGCTCGACGTCCTCGTTCTGCCATGTGCCGTCGATCTCTTCCAGACCGGCGGCCACAGGCTTCATGCCGACCGCGCGCAGGCCCGAGGCGGCCAGCAGGCTCAGCATCGCGCTGCTGACCAGCGTCTTGCCGACCCCCGTGTCGGTGCCCGTGACGAACCAGCGGCGGTGCGTCATGGGTGCACCCTTGGCGCCGCGCTCATGCCGCCTCCTTCCAGGGCTCTGCCAGTGCCTGGCCCAGCGCATCGACCAACCGGGCCACGTCGGCCTCGCTGTGGCTGGCCGACAGCGTGATGCGCAGCCGCGCGGTGCCTGCGGGCACTGTGGGCGGACGGATCGCGCCGACGCGCAGGCCGTGAGCATCAAGTTGCGCCGTCGTCTGCATCGCGCGTGCGTTGTCGCCGACGATCAGCGGCTGGATCGCGGTGGGCGAGTCCGGCAGCCAGGCACTGCCGTCCGGCGGCAGGATGGCCTGCAGGCCCTCGCGCAATTGGGCGATGCGGGCCTGCAGACGGGCCCGGCGCACAGCGCCCTCCTCGCCCTCGATCAGCGACAGGCTCGCGAGCAGCGCATGCGCGATGGCCGGCGGCGCGGCCGTGGTGAAGATGTAGGGCCGCGCGCGCTGCACGAGGTAGTCGATGACGGTGCGGTGCGCCGCCACGAACGCGCCCGACACGCCGGCCGCCTTGCCCAGCGTGCCGATGAGCACCAGCCGCTCCGAGCGCAGGGCCATGGCCTGCAGCACGCCCCGGCCGGTGTCGCCCAGCACGCCGAAGCCGTGCGCGTCGTCGAGCACGAGCCAGGCGTCATGGCGCTCGGCCAGCGCGAGCAGTCCGGCCACCGGCGCGATGTTGCCGTCCATGCTGAAGACGGCATCGCTCACGATCAGCTTGACCGGCGCATCGCAGGCGCCGAGCAGCGCATCGAGCGCCGCCAGATCGCAATGCGGATAGCGCTCGACGCGCGCCTTGGCCAGCCGCGCGCCGTCGATCAGCGACGCATGGTTGAGCGATTCGGAAAAGATCACCGCCTCGGCGCCGCCGAGCGCCGACAGCACGGCGAGGTTGGCCATGTAGCCGGTGCAGAAGAACAGGCTCTGCGCTTCGGGAATGAAGGGGCTCATCCACCCGGCCAGCCGTTCCTCGAGTTCGGCGTGCGCGCGCGAATGGCCGAGGATCAGGTGCGAGCCGCCGCTGCCCGTGCCATAGCGCGCCGCGCCTTCGGCCAGCGCGGCCGCCAGCGCCGGATGCGCGGCGAGGCCGAGGTAGTCGTTGCTGCTGAAGCCGAGCATGGCGCGCTGCGCGGCCGCGCCGGCCAGCGTGAGGGACTGCTCGGGCGCGCAGGCCGTCTCGGCGATCTGGCGGCGGCGGCGCAGCGACTGGGCATCGAGGGCCGTGATCTCGTCCTGCAGGCGTTCAAGCAAGCGCAACATCGCGGCCTCCTTCGGCATGGCTGGGAGCGGCCACCGCTTCCAGCGTGGCCAGCGTGCCGTCGACCAGGCGGTCGATCTCGGGGTCGCCGATCGCATAGGGCGGCATGAGGTAGACGGTCGCGCCGATGGGCCGCATCAGCAGCCCGTTCGCCCGCGCCGCCAAGTGAAAACGCTCCGCGAAGCGCGCGCCCGGCTCGCGCACGTCGAAGGCGGTGATCATTCCGCGCTGGCGCAGGTGATCGACCGGCTGGCCCTCGAGCCCTTCGCGCAGCCGCTGCAGCAGGCGTGCGGCGCGGCCGCGGTTGCGATGCAGCGCGTCCTCGCGCTCGAACAGGTCGAGCGTCGCGAGCGCCGCGCGGCAGGCCAGCGCGTTGCCGGTGTAGGAATGCGAGTGCAGGAAGCTGCGCGCCACGTCGTCGTCGACGAAGCCGTCGTAGATCGCGTCGCGCGTCATCACCAGCGCCAGCGGCAGGTAGCCGCCGCTGATGCCCTTGGACAGGCACAGGAAATCGGGCCAGATGCCGGCCTGCTCGCAGGCGAAGAAGCTGCCGGTGCGGCCGCAGCCCACGGCGATCTCGTCGGCGATGAGGTGCACGTCGTAGCGGTCGCACAGCGCGCGCACGCAGCGCAGGTATTCGGGGTCGTGCATCGCCATGCCGGTGGCGCACTGCACCAGCGGCTCGACGATCACGGCGGCGATGGACGCGTGCTGTTCGGCCAGCAGCGCTTCGAGTTCGCCGGCGGCGCGGCGCGCCACCGCGGCCGCATCCTCGCCCGGCTGCGCGGTCCTCGCATCGGGCGACGCCACGAGGTGCGCATTCGCGAGCAGCGGCGCATAGGCGTCGCGGAACACCGGCACATCGGTCACATGCAGCGCGCCCAGCGTTTCGCCGTGGTAGCCCTGCCGCAGCGCCACGAAGTTCTGCTTGCCGCCGCGGCCCGCATTGCGCCAGGCGTGGAAGCTCATCTTCAACGCGATCTCCACGGCCGAAGCGCCGTCGGAGGCATAGAAGCAATGGCCCAGCGCATGCCCGGTCAGCGCGGCAAGCCGCTCGGCCAGCTCGACGGCCGGCGCATGCGTGCAGCCCGCGAGCATCACGTGCGACAAGGTGTCGAGCTGGTCCTTCAGCGCGGCGTTGATGGCCGGATGCGCATGGCCGAAGAGATTGACCCACCAGGAGCTGGTGGCATCGAGGTAGCGGCGGCCGTCATGGTCATGCAGCCAGACGCCCTCGCCGCGCGCGATCGGCAATGGCGGAACGGCCTCGAGCCGGATGCTCTGCGTGCACGGGTGCCATACATGGCGCCGGCTGCGCTGCTGCCAGCCGGCGTTTTTCGACGGTGCGGGCGTCGAGGGAGAGGCAATCGTTGGCGGCATCCGCGCATTCCTTTGTGGGAGCAAGGCGCGGGATCGTATCGACGCCTGCCGGGCGCGGCAAACCGCTGCGGGGCGCATGCCATGCGGGGCCATTGAACGACGATGAGCGGCATAGGCGCCGCGTTCGGCCCCGCCTCGCGCAGCACGCCGGCTTCGCATCCGGTGGGCGCTTCGGAGGGAAGGCGCAAGTTGTCTGGCTGCCGCCAAAGATAGTTGAGCAATATCGGACAAGCGCCAGGCACAGCCGTTGTTGCAGCCTTTCAGACACGCCAATGTCTGATTTCAAAAAAACGCGAGAGGCGTTTGCCTTCAGCCGCGCTTCTCGGCGTTGCGCTTGCGCGTGGTTGCGCCCTTGATGGCCGACGCCGAGCGTTCCGCCGCGGTTCTGGACGCGGCAGCAGCGCCACCCTTGTGGCCGCCCTTGCGCGAAGGCGCATGGTTCTCCGCCTTGCCCCGGCCCGAGCCGCTCTTCTTGCCCCCACCGCTCTCGGCATTCACCGTGGCCCAGGCGCGGCGTTCGGCCTCGGCCTTGCCGACACCGCGGTGCTCGTAGCCCGCCTCGATGTGCCCGGCCTTGCGTTTCTGCTTGTCCGTATAGGACGACTTGTCGCCTCTTGGCATGTTCATCGCTCCTTCGGGGTTGGGAAGCTTCACATGCTGCGCGCGTGCGCCGCGCCGTGGGTAAGAAGACGCACGCCCTGCGCGTCGGTGCTGTCTGTCGCAGCGCGATCGAAAGGCTTCAGCCGCCCGCCTTCATCCGCCGGAGGTGCGCCAGCATTTCCTCGCGGACCACGCCCGTGATGTGGCTGCGCTTCCCGTTCTCCAGCATGCCCAGCCGGCGCGCGATGGGGCGGCCCGGCAGTTGCAGCACGCACAGCGCGGGATCGCTTTCCCAGTCGAAATTCTTCAAGAGCGGTGCCATGGTGAAGCCCACGTTCTTCCGCACCAGCTCCGCGATGGCGAGCAGCGAGTTGAGTTCCAGGAACTCCTTCGGAACGAGCTGCAGCCGCCGCAGGACGCGGTCGATGCGCGCACCGGTCGGCGTGCGCCGATCGAAGCGGATGAAGGGATGGGTGGCGAACAGGCTTGCGATGCTGGTGTCGGCCGAAGCGATGCCCGAGTTGGCGATGACGGTGAGCGCTTCTTCGTAGCACGGCGTCCACAGCAGGCCCGGCACCTCGGGCCATTGGCGCTCGACGACCACGGCCGCGTCGAGCTCGCCGCTCACCACGTCCTGCATCAGCTGCGACTGCTCGCGCACGCGCAGCTCGACCTCGAGGTTCGGATGCAGCGACTTGAGTGCCGCCAGCGTGCTCGACAGCAGGCCCATGGCCGAGATGAGCGAGCCGAGCTTGATGGTGCCGGCGATCTGCCTCTGGTCCTGCAGGTCGCGCCGCATCGACTCGTACTGCGCCAGCAGTTCCTCGGCGCGCGGCAGCAGCAGGTGGCCGGCCGGACTCAGCACCATGGTGCGGCCGGTCTTGTCGAACAGGGTCTTCTTCATCTCCGCCTCGAGCGCGCGCATCTGCTGGCCCACGGCCGCCTGGGTCAGGGCCACCTGGTCGGCCGCGGCCGCAAAGGAGCCGCCACGGGCCGCGGCCACGAAGGTGCGAAGAAAGCGGATGGTGCTCATGCGGAGAAGATAAATAAATTCTTTATTAACTCTAAATGATTTTTAAATTTATTTTTTCCTGTACTTGCAAAACAATGCGGGCCATGGACAGCGCCCTACCGCGTTCCTGCGGCAGGCGGATGACACCTCTCTCGGCAGCCAATGACCACTCCTGAATACTTTCCCCTCGTCGATGTTTCCGGTACGCCGCATGCGCGCGGCGTGCAGCATGGCCGCGCCGTGCCCGAGCGCGTGGCGGGGGGCGTCGCGCTCTACCGCGCCCAACTGGGCCGGCGCGGGCTCGACGAGGCCACGATCCGCCAGCTGGCGCAGTCGATGCTGCCGGTCATCGAGGCCTATGACGCCAGCTACCTCGAGGAGATGCGCGGCATCGCCGAGGGTGCCGGCGTATCGCTCGAAGACATCGTGATGATCAATTGCCGCACCGAGATGCTGTTCGGCTATGCCGACATGAAGCCGGCCGCCGCCCCGCCCTCCGACCCTGCGTCGAGCGAAGACGGCGACTGCACCGGCCTCGTCGTGCTGCCCGCGCGCTCGGCCAGCGGCCGGCTCATGCACGCCCACAACTGGGACTGGCGCCAGGAATGCGTCGACACCGGCATCGTGCTGCGCATCCGCAGCGAAAGCGGCCCCGACATGCTCACCTTCACCGAAGCCGGTGCCCTCGCACGCCACGGCTTCAACGCCAACGGCGTGTCGCTCACCGGCAATTCGCTGACCTGCGACGAGGACTTCCGCAAGGGCCCGGGCGTGCCGCTGGTGCTGCTGCGCCGCCGCGTGCTGGAGTCCGCCAACCTGGCCCAGGCGATGAAGACCATCTGGGCCTCGAAGCGCTATTGCGCCAACAACATGATCCTGGCGCAGGCCACCGGCAACGACGGCTCGGGCATCAGCCTCGAGACCTCGCCCGGCGAGATCTTCTGGACCCTGCCGGAAAACGACCTGCTGGTGCATGCCAACCACTGGATGGCGCCGTCCGCGGTGTCGAAGCTGCGCGACCCCGGCCTGCCGCAGCGGCCCGACAGCATCTACCGCCAGCACCGCGTGGAAAACGCGCTCGGCCGCATCGACGGCCCCATCGGCTGGAACCATGTGAAGGCCGCGCTGGCCGACGAATTCGGCAAGCCCGACGGCGTGCTGCGCACCCCCAAGCCCGCGGACTTCAGCAGCATCTCGGCCACCGTGGCCACCACGCTCATGGATGCGGCCAACCGCGTGATGTGGGTGGCGCGCAAGCCCTACGAGTCCCGCAACTTCCAGGAATACGCGCTGTAGCTCGGCGGCCCTTCCCTTTCATTCGCAGCCCCTTCTCCATGACCGAAACCACCGAAGCATCCACGTCGCAGGCGGAGCAGCGCGCCCGGGCCATCTACGACCTGGGCCCCAGCACCATCTACGCCTCGCGCAGCGACCCGCGCTTTTCATACTGCACCTACGTGCCGCACCACATCGGCCAGCCCGGCACCCGGCCGATGCAGCTGGTGGTGGTGATGCACGGCACCGGCCGCGCCTTCGTCAACTACCGCGAGGCCTTCAGCGGCTTCGCGAAGTGGAACGACTGCATCGTGCTGTGCCCCCTGTTTCCGGTCGGCGTGCGCGGCGACGGCAACCGCGACGGCTTCAAGCACCTGGTCGAAGCCGACATCCGCTACGACCGGATCCTGCTCGACATGGTGGCCGAGGTGGGCGAGAAGTTCGGCTGCGACTTCAGCCGCTTCGCGCTCTTCGGCTATTCGGGCGGCGGGCAGTTCGTCAACCGCTTTGCCATGCTGCACCCCGAGCACCTCTGGGCCGCATCCATCGGCGCGCCGGGCTCGGTCACGCTGATCGATCCGCAGCAGGGCTGGTGGGTCGGCACGAAGGATTTCGAAACCCGTTTCGGCAAGCCGATGAACCTCGAAGCCCTGCGCCGCCTGCCGGTGCACATGATCGCCGGCAAGGCCGACATCGAGACCTGGGAGATCACGCACCGCGAAGGCGGCAAGTTCTTCATGCCCGGCGCCAACGACGCCGGCCGCACGCGGCCCGAGCGCCTCGAGACCCTGCGCCGCTCCTTCGAGGCGGCGGGCGTGACGGTGGCGTTCGACCTGCTCGACAACGTGCCGCACAACGGGCTGGCCTGCGTGGGGCATGTGCAGGACTTCTTCGCGAAGACCCTGCGCGCGCTGCGCGCCGCGCCGTCGCCGGCCTGACGTCCACCCGCACAAGGAAGAAGGCCCATGTTCCGTTTCGCAGCAGCCCGCATCGCGATGGCGATTCCCACACTGCTCATCGTGGCCGTGGCGGTGTTCGTCCTGATACGGCTGATTCCCGGCGACCCCGCGCAGCTGCTGCTGGGCGACCTGGCCACACCCGCCAGCCTGGCGGACCTGCGGGCCCGGCTCGGCCTCGACCGCTCGCTGCCAGCGCAGTTCGGCATCTGGTTCGGCCATGTGCTGCAGGGCGACCTGGGCACCTCGATCAACAGCGGGCAGGACGTGCTCTCGCTCGTGGCCGACCGCTTCCTGGTCAGCGGCCGCATCGTGCTGGTGGCCGTGGCGCTGGCCGCGATGGTGGCCGTGCCCGCCGGCATGATCGCCGCGTGGAAGCAGAACCGCGCGCCCGACCTGCTGCTGGTCGGCTCGGCCACGCTGCTGGTGTCGATTCCCACCTTCTGGCTCGGCCTGCTGTTGCTGCTGCTGTTCGGCCTGAAGCTGGGCTGGCTGCCGGTGGTGGGCTACGTGGGCATCGCCGAAGACTGGAAGAACGGCCTGCTCTACCTCGTGCTGCCGGTGCTCACGCTGTTCCTGCACGAGATCGGCGTGCTCATGCGCATGGCGCGCGCGAGCACCCTCGAGGTGCTGCGGCTCGACTACATCACGCATGCGCGCGCCAAGGGCCTGTCGGAGCGTGCGGTGCTGATGCGCCATGCCTTCAAGAACGCCTTCGGCCCGACCTGGACCCTGATCGGCCTGGTGCTGGGCAACCTGCTCGGCGGCATCGCGGTGGTCGAGACGGTGTTCACCATTCCCGGGCTGGGCCGGCTGCTGGTGGACGCGATCTTTGCGCGCGACTACCCGGTGATCCAGGGTTGCCTGCTGTTCGTGGCCGTGGTGTACGTGGTGGTGAACCTCGTCATCGATCTTTGCTACCCCCTCTTCGACCCCCGGGTCGCCGTCGAATGAAAAGGATGAAGCGCCTTCCCCTCAACGCCCTGCTGGGCCTGCTGATCGTCGGCGCCGTGGTGCTGGCCGCCGTCGCGAGCCACTTCTGGACGCCGTACGACCCGCTGCGCATCAACTTCGGCGCGCGCCTGAAACTGCCGGGCGGGGCGTACCTGCTGGGCACCGACGAGTTCGGCCGCGACGAACTCTCGCGCCTCATGGCCGGCGCCTCGACCAGCGTGTGGATCAGCCTGCTCACCGTGACCTTCTCCATCGTGGTGGGCAGCATCGTCGGCGTGCTGACGGGCTTCCTGCGCGGCTGGACCGACCGCATCGTGATGGCCTTCAACAACGCACTGCTGGCCTTTCCGGGGCTGCTGCTGGCGCTGGGACTGCTCGCGGTGGTGGGCGCCAACCCGTACGGCATCATCCTCGCGCTCGGGCTGGCCTACACGCCCTCGGTGACGCGCATCGTGCGCGGCACGGTGCTCTCGCTGCGCGAAAAGGAGTTCATCGAATCCTCGCGTGTGCTGGGCAACTCCGAGCTCTACACCATGGTGCGCCACGTGCTGCCCAACTGCACCGCGCCGCTCACGGTGCTGGCCACCTCGATGTTCGGCTGGGTCATATTGGCCGAGAGCGCACTGTCCTTCCTCGGCCTGGGCGTGCCTCCGCCGGCGCCCACCTGGGGCAACATGCTCGCGTCGGCCCGCCCGTTCATGGCGCAGGCCAGCTACCTCTCGATTCTTCCGGGCCTGTGCATCGCGCTGACGCTGCTGGGCATCAACCTGCTGGGCGACGCGGTGCGCGACTGGCTCGATCCGCGCATGAAGGGCGTGCAATGACGACCACCACGACGAACACCCCACTGGTCAGCGTGGAAGGCCTGACGCTTGCCGTCGGCATGGGCGGCCGGGAGATCGTGCGCAACGTGTCCTTCGACATCGCGCCGGGCGAGATGGTCGGCATCGTCGGCGAATCCGGCAGCGGCAAGACGCAGGCCGCGCGCGCCCTGATGGGCCTCACGCCACCGCCGCTGGTGCGCACGGCGGGACGCATCCTCTTCGAAGGCGAAGACCTGGCACTCGCCGGGCCGGCGCGGCTGCGCGAACTGCGCGGCGCGCGCGTCGGCATGGTGTTCCAGGAGCCGATGACCTCGCTCAATCCGTCGATGACGATCGGCAGGCAGCTCGGCGAGGCGCTCGCGCTGCACCGCCGCGACCTGTCGCCGGCCGCACGCGAAACGCGCATCCTCGACATGCTGGCGCGCGTCGGCATCCGCGATCCCAGGGGCGCGCTCGCGGCCTGGCCGCACGAGTTCTCGGGCGGCATGCGCCAGCGGATGATGCTGGCCTCGGTGATGCTGCTGGAGCCCGCGCTGCTGATCGCCGACGAGCCCACCACCGCGCTCGACGCCGTGGTGCAGCGCGACGTGCTGGAGCTGATGGTCGGCCTCACGCGCGAGCATCGGACGGCCGTGCTGATGATCAGCCACGACCTGCCGATGGTCGCGCGCTTCACGCAGCGCATGGTCGTGATGCGGCATGGCGAGGTCAAGGAAACCGGCCGTACCGACGACATGCTCGAACGCCCTCGGCACGACTACACCCGCGAGCTTCTGCAGGCCATGCCGCGCCGCCTGCCCGCGCGGCAGGTGACCGCCGAGGCGCCGGTCGTCGAAGTGCGCAGTCTCGTGGTCGACTACCCCGGCCACCGCCGGCTGTTCGCGAAGTCGGTGCCCAAGCGCGCGCTGCACGGCATCGACCTCGTGGTGCGGCCGCGCGAAGTGGTCGCGGTGGTCGGCGGCTCGGGCTCGGGCAAGACCACGCTGGGCCGCACGATTGCCGGCCTGCTGAAGCCGAGCGGCGGCGAGATCCTTTTTCGCGGCCGCCCGATCGCACGCTCGGACGCCGGCTGGCTCGACTACCGGCTGCAATGCCAGATGGTGTTCCAGGACCCGTACGCCTCGCTCGACCCGCGCATGACCATCGGCCAGCTGGTCGGCGAAGGGCTGCGGCTGGTCAAGGGCATGTCGCCGGCCGACAAGGCGCACCGCGTGGCCGAGGTGCTCGACGAGGTCGGCCTCGGCACGGCCTTCGCGCCGCGCCATGCGCACGAACTGTCGGGCGGGCAGCGGCAGCGCGTGGCCATTGCGCGCGCCATCGTGCGCCGCCCGGCCTTCGTGATCGCCGACGAACCGGTCTCCGCGCTCGACGTGACGGTGCGCGCCCAGGTGCTGGCGCTGTTCGCCGAACTGCAGAAGCGCCATGGCTTCTCGTGCCTCTTCATCAGCCACGACCTCGGCGTGGTCGAGCAGGTGGCCGACCGCGTGATCGTGATGCAGGACGGCCGCATCGTCGAACAGGGCTCTCGCGACACGGTGTTCGACGCACCGCAACAGGACTACACGCGCAAGCTGCTCTCGGCCATCCCGGCACTGGAGCCGACCGAGGCCGGTGGCGTGCGGCTGCGCTGGCGCTTCGGCGCCGAAGCCAGCGCCCTCGCCTGACCGCCCACCCTTTTTCTTGAATCTGATCGCAGGAGTTCTCGATGCCTCGCCCTCTCTTCCGCCTCGCCACCATCGCCGGTGCCAGCCTCGCCAGCGCCGCGGCGATCGCCCAGACCCCCACCACCGTGACGGTCGCCCAGCCCGCCGACATCCGCTCCACCAACCCCGGCGTGAACCGCGACAACACCACCGACGGCATCGTGCTCCACATGGTCGAGGGGCTGGTGGGCTACCGGCAGGACGGCAGCGTCGCCCCGCTGCTGGCGCAGTCGGTCGAGACCTCGAAGGACGGGCTGACCTACACCTTCAGGCTGCGCAAGGGCGTGAAGTTCCACAACGACGCACCGCTCACCTCGGCCGATGTCGCCTGGAGCTGGAAGCGCTACATGGACCCGAAGACCGACTGGCGCTGCCTGAGCGAGTACGACGGCCGCGGCGGCCTCAAGGTGGTCGAGACCGCGACGCCCGACGACGCCACCTTCGTGGTGAAGATCAACCGGCCCTCGGCGGTGTTCCTCGACACGCTGGCGCGCTCCGACTGCGGCATGACGGCGATCCTGCACAGGAGCTCGGTGAAGGCCGACGGCAGCTGGGACAAGCCCGTGGGCACCGGCCCGTTCAGGTTCGGCGAATGGAAGCGCGGCGAGTACGTCACGGTGACCGCCTTCAAGGGCTATGCCTCGCCGCCGGGAGCCACCAAGGCCGACGGCTACGTGGGCCTGAAGGCCCCGCTGGTCGACACGGTGCGCTTCCTGGTCGTGCCCGATGCGGCCACTTCCGCGGCGGGCCTGAAGTCGGGCGCCATCGACGCCGCGCAGATCACCTCGAGCGATGCGCAGGAGCTCAAGGCCGACCGCAACCTGGGCGTGCAGGCCCCGACCGAAGCCACCAAGAACGTGCTGCTGATCCAGACGCGCGACCCGCTGCTGAAGAACGTGAAACTGCGCCAGGCCATCGCGGCCGCGCTCGACATGGAACAGATCGTGGCGGCCGCCTCCGAAGGCCTGGGCACGGTCAACAACTCGGCGATTCACAAGGGCTCGGCCTTCCATGGGCCGGCGGAAAAGAAGGGCCACCACTACGATCCCGCGCTGGCCGCGAAGCTGCTGCGCGAAGCCGGCTACAAGAACGAGAAGATCACCATCCAGACCAACAAGCGCGCCCACGTGCCGAGCTACACGGTGGCGGTGCTGGCGCAGGCCATGATGCAGGCGGTGGGCATCAACGCACAGATCGAGGTGCTCGAGTGGGCCACGCAGCTCGACCGCTACAACAGCGGCAACTACCAGATGAGCTCGTTCACCTACTCCTCGCGCCTGGACCCTGCGCTGAGCTTCGAGCAGTTCTCGGGACCGAAGGACAAGCAGCCGCGCAAGGTCTGGGAAGACCCGCAGGCGCTGAAGCTGATCGACGAGAGCTTCGCCGAAGCCGATCCGAAGAAGCGCCAGGCGCTGTTCGACCAGATCCATGCGCAGATGATCCAGCAGGTGCCGATGATCATGCTGTTCAACGGCATCGACGCCTGGGGCGTGCGCAAGCGCCTCAACGGGTTCTCGGTGTGGGAAGGCAAGCCGCGGCTGTGGGGCGTGTCCGTCGCCGCCAAGGCTGGCTGAGCAGCCTTCCTGGGGCCACGTGGAGGCGCTCCGTGCACGCGCCCCGAATCGACCCTCTTCACTTCTTGTTGGAGTTTTTCCCATGCCCATAGGCAAACCGGCAGACTTCGCGCGCGCCGCATTTCTCGCGCTCCTTCTCATCGGCTCGAACGGCATCGCCCATGCGCAGGGCGAAGGCGATCAGGAGACCAGCGACAGCAAGCGGCTCGATGCCCCCGTGAAGCAGGTCGGCGACCAGCGCATCGCCGTGAAGACCGCGGAAGGATCGGGCGCGATTCCCGTCTACGCGGACCGCAGGATCGACGCACCGGCGCCCGACGTCCGGCGCGCGGTGGTGATCGTCCACGGCATCCTCCGGAACGCCGACGTGTACTTCGCCACCGGGCAGAAGATCATCAAGAACGCGGGCGATGCCGCCGCGGGCACGATGGTCGTGGCGCCGCAGTTCCTCACGCCGGCCGACGTGCAGGCCTTCCACCTCACGCCCGACATGCTCGGCTGGACCAAGCAGGGCTGGGCGCGTGGCGATGCGGCGGTCGGCCCGGCGCCGGTCAGCGCGTTCTCGGCGCTCGATGCCGTGCTGGCGCATTTCGCGAACCGCGATCTGTATCCGGCGCTGAAGGAAGTGCTGCTGATCGGCCATTCGGGCGGCGGGCGCATCCTCAACCGCTATGCCGCGACCAGCGACGGCGAAGCGGTGCTGCGCCGGGCCGGCATCGGCATCCGCTATGTGATGGCCAATCCCGGAAGCTATCTCTACTTTGACCGCGACCGGCCCGCGGCCAACGGCAGGCTGCAGCCCGCCGACCTGCAGGCCTGCCCTGCCGCCAACGAGTGGCAGTACGGCCTGGACAAGGCGCCGCCCTACGTGGCCAGGCAGGATGCGAAGTCGCTCGAAACCCGCTACGCATCGCGCAATGTCGTGTACCTGCTGGGCGGCGCCGACACCGACCCGTACCTGCACTTCTTCGACCGCTCCTGCGGCGCGATGGCCCAGGGGCCGCACCGGCTGGCGCGGGGGCATGCGTACTTCGACTATCTGAAGGGCCGCCACAGCGCGAACTTCAACCAGCGCATCGTGGAAGTGCCGGGCATCGGCCACGACAACCTCGGCATGTTCACCTCCGAGTGCGGCGTGGCCGTGCTGCTCGAGAAGAAGCTGCCGGCGGGCTGCCCGCTGTTCAGGTAGCGTGATCGGGTTGCGCAGGGCCTTCGCGGGGCTCCGCGAGGCGCGGCCGACGCGCGAGGTCGGCCTCCTCCCACACGCCCCATGCCCGTGCAAGAGGAGAAAGGAGTTTTCCACTTGCCCAAGGAGCAGTGATGGCAAACCCAGACGACCGGAACGCCAACGCCGATCCACGCGGCGACACCCGGCCCGTACAACACAACAAGGCCGGCCACCGGCAACCCACCTCCCGCAACGAACCGCGCCGCACGCCCGAAAGCCGGCACGACCGCGAGAGCCACCTCGGCGGCAGCAACCAGGTCCAGTCCCGCCGCAATGGGCGGCATGGCTGAAAGACGCGCCGCTACCGCGGCCTGGCTTTTTTTTCAAGGACCGGTGGCGCGTCCCGAACGCCTGCGGGACGAGGTTCGCAGCGTGATCGAATAGCGCAACGCCTCGGTCGGCGCCACGCTGTGCTGCCAGGCCCATCGCGCGGCGCCGCGCAGCAGGTAGATCGAGCGCGGTTCAAGGAGCAACTGCAGCGTGCCCGCGTGCGCGTTCGATGCCCCGCCGGGCCGGTACGGCCGGAACTGCATCACCGCATCGCTGCCGAGCGAGACACCCACGATCTCTTCGAAGTCGGGCACATCGCGGTGCCAGCCGAGCGGCGTGCCGGGCCTGTATTCGGCGACCAGCACATGCGCGAGCTCCTCTGGCGCAACGCCCAGCCAGGCGGCCGCCCGGGCCCGCAGCGGATGCAGCGCCTCGGGCAGCGGCGCGCCGGGCTTGAGGCGGTTCGTGTCGAAATCGTAGCTGCCGCCGAAGCCGATGCCGCGGCGGCGCGCGGTGTATTCCTTGTAGCGCATCTCCTTGAGCGGCAGGGCCTGGACGATGCGCAGCAGTTCGGCCTCTTCGGCGCCGGACAGGAAGTTGCGCTCATGGCGCAGGCCTTCGATGGCGGCCGCGGGCGCTTCGCCGAAGAGGTCGTCCTGCCCGGCATGTTCGAGGCGTCTAGCGGAACGCATCGCCGCCCCGCGCCACCTGTACATGCCACCAGCGCGGCAGCAGTTCCCGGATCTCGGCCCGCGCGAAGCGGTCGTCGAGCAGGTGCAGCACGCCCCTGTCTTCCTCGGTGCGGATGACGCGGCCGGCCGCCTGCACCACCTTCTGCAGGCCCGGGTACAGATAGGTGTACTCGTAGCCCTTGCCGAAACGCGACTGCATGCGCTCGCGCGTGATCTCGTTGAGCGCGTTGTACTGCGGCAGGCCCAGGCTGGCGACGAAGGCGCCGACCAGCCGGCTGCCCGGCAGGTCGATGCCCTCGCCGAACGCACCGCCGAGCACGGCAAAGCCGATGCCGCGGCCGCCCTCTTCGAAGCGCGCAATGAAGCCGTGGCGGTCGGCCTCGCGCATGCCGCGCGTCTGCGTCCACACGGGCACGCCGGGATGCTGCGCCGAGAAGGCGGCGCAGGCGCTTTCCAGGTACTCGAAGCTGCTGAAGAAGGCCAGGTAGTTGCCGGGCATGCGCTCGAACTGGGCGCCGATGATGTCCGCCACGTTGCGCAGCGAGCCGGCGCGGTCGCGGAAGCGGGTCGACACGTCCAGGGCCACCTCGACCCGCAACTGCCCGCTGCTGAACGGCGACGCCACATCGAGCAGCGCGGTGTCCGCCGGCAGGCCGAGCGCATCGCGGTAGAACCCGAACGGCGACAGCGTGCCCGAGAAGCAGGTGACCGACACCGCGTCCGCGAACCGACCTTCGAGGAACGGCGCGGGCACGAGGTTGCGGATGGCGAGGGTTCGCTCCTGCTGGGTCGCGCCCAGGGTGCGCTCGAACACGGAGTGGTCGTCGAAGACCTCGGCGCGCCGGGCGAAGTGCAGCGCATCGAAGAAGAAGCGCTGCAGCGGCCCCTGCACGGCCTCGGGCTTGGCCGCGAAGTATTCGGCCATCGCCGTGTTGGCCGCCTGCAGGGCGCGGACGAAGCGTTCGGGAATCTCGTCGGCGGTCTCGTAGCGGGCGTCCTGCGACTGCTGGACGGTGTCCCACTCGCGGAACAGCCGGCCCAGCGGGCCGCGCACCACGGCGGGCGCGGCGCGGTGCGCCTCCTCGAGCGCCGCGCCGTCGAGCTGCGCGGTGTACATGCCGCGCGCCCGCTCCAGCAGGTTGTGCGCTTCGTCCACCAGCACGGCAACGCGCCAGTCGGCGTCCTTCATGGTGGCGAAGAGGAAGGCGCTGCCGTCGAAGTAGTAGTTGTAGTCGCCCACGATCACGTCGCTCCAGTGGGCCATTTCCTGCGCCAGGAAATAGGGGCACACCGCGTGCGCCAGCGCGATCTGCCGCAGCGCCTGCCGGTCGAGCCAGCCGGCCTGCGCGGCCTCGGCGCGAGCGGCGGGCAGGCGGTCGTAGAAGCCCTTGGCGAGCGGGCACGCATCGCCGTTGCAAGCGCGGTCGGGGTACTCGCACACCTTTTCGCGCGCCGCGAGTTCGAGCACGCGCGGCCGCGCCCCGCCCTCTGCGCAGCCCTTGCCGAGCACCCGCAGCGCATCGAGCGCCACCGGGCGGCCGGAGGTCTTGGCGGTGAGAAAGAAGACCTTGTCGAGCTTCTGCGCCGCACGGGCCTTGAGCAGCGGGAAGATGGTGGCCAGCGTCTTGCCGATGCCGGTGGGCGCCTGCGCCATGAGGCAGCGTCCGCCGGCGGCTGCGCGGTAGACCGCCTCCGCCAGTTCGCGCTGGCCGGTGCGGAAGGCCCGGTGCGGGAATTCGAGCTGTGCCAGCGTCTGGCCGAGCGAAGCGCGGTGCGCGGCTTCGCGTTCGGCCCAGTCGCCGTACCGGTCGCACAGCAGCTCGAAGTGTTCGCGCAGCGCTTCGCGGGTGTGCCGCTCTTCGAGCACGGTTTCCTCGCCCGTGGCCAGGTCGAGGTAGACGAGCGCCACCGTCATGGCCTCGTGCCCGTGCAGTTCGCACAGCATCCAGCCGTAGGTGCGGGCCTGCGCCCAGTGCAAGGCGCGATGGTTGCCGCGGATGGCATCGAAGTCGCCGCGGAAGGTCTTGATTTCTTCCACGCGGGGTTCGGCGGCGTCGTAGCCGTCGGCGCGGCCGCGAACCCGCAGCGTGCCCCCGGTGGCGGCCAGCGATACTTCGCTCTGGTAGGTGCCCCCCCGCCGCCCCTGCACCAGCGCATGGCCGGCCATGCCTTCGAGCGCGCTGGGCGCCGGCACGAAGCGCAGGTCGAGGTCGCCCGCCTTCGCGCCGAAGGCGCAGAGCGCCTTGACGGAAACGACGTGCGCAACGGGATTCGGAGGATGCGGGAGCATTTCGCAATCACTGTATGAAATTACAGTATAGCGAAGCACGCCTTCGTGGCCCTTCCCCGACCAATGCCCGGATCGGGGTCTTCGCCGACAGGAGAATCTTTTGTTTTCGGCAAGACTCGACGAGCTTTGCTTGCCAACCATGTGCCGATGAAAACGCCCACCGCCATCGATCCCGACGCTTTCGACCGTCTGCTGAGCCGTAACCTCAAGCTCCCGCTGCTGGGGGGGCTGTTCGGCGCCCTGGTGTTCGCCGGGCTCATCGCGTTCCTGCTGTCGACCATCGGCTGGGTGGAGCACACCGACCGCGTCACCCGCGCCGCCGGCGAACTGCAGCGCCGCAGCATCGACATGGAAACCGGCATGCGCGGCTTCCTGATCACCGGCGAGGAAAGCTTTCTGGAGCCCTACCAGAGCGCCCTGCCCCGTCTGAAAGCCGACACCGACGCGCTGCGGCGCATGGTTTCGGACAACCCCCAGCAGATGGAACGGGTCGACCGCATTGCAGGGCTGCTGCAGGCCTGGAACGAATTCGCGAGCGACATGATTGCCGCACGCCGCGCCAACGCCGACGTGCAGGCCAAGGTGCGCCTCGGCCGCGGCAAGCGGCTGGGCGACGACCTGCGCGCCGAATTCACCGGGTTCATGGAAACCCAGCAGGCCCTGCGCTTCCAGCGCAACAACGACGCCAACCGCACCAGCTGGTTGGTGGTGGGCCTGTTCCTGCTGTTCACGCTGACGATGACCGGGCTGATCGCCTACTTCGGCCGCCGCCAGCTGATGCGGCTGTCGAACAGCTACGACGTCGTTCTCAAGGAGCAGGCGGCGCATGCCGAGCGGCTCTCGCAGGAAGCGTGGCTGCGGGGCGCGCAAACCGAGCTGGTGGGCGAACTGGTCGGCGAACTGAGCGCGCCCGACATGGGGCGCAAGATCCTCGCGTTCTTCTCGCGCCACCTGGGCAGCGCCGTCGGCGCGATGTACGTGCGCGAGCGCACCGGCCCGCTGCGCCGGGTGGCGAGCTACGGTTTCTCGGGCCGGGCGGAGGCCTCGGCGCAGGTCTTCTCGCCCACCGAAAGCCTGGTCGGGCAAGCCGCCGCCGAGCGGCGCCGCATGCTCGTCGACCCGATAGCCGCCGACTACCTGAAGGTCAATTCCGGCCTGGGCGAGATGGCGCCCAAGGCTGTGCTGCTGATGCCGGTGATGAACGGCGGCATGGTGAACGGCGTGATCGAACTCGGGCTGCCCGGTGCGCCCGACGAACGCGCGAGCGATCTGCTCGAGATGGTGGCGGACGACATCGGCACCTCGCTCGAGGCAGCGCGCTACCGCGAGCAGCTCCAGGACGTGCTGAGCGAGACGCAGCAGCTCAACGAGGAACTCCAGGTGCAGCAGGAAGAGCTGCGCACCGCCAACGAGGAGCTGGAGGAACAGTCGCGTGCGCTGCGGGCTTCGCAGGCCATGCTGGAAAACCAGCAGGCCGAGCTGGAGCAGACCAACAGCCAGCTCTCCGAGCGCACCGAGGCGCTCGACCAGCGCAACGCCGCGCTGCGCCGCGTGCAGCGCGACCTGGAAGACCGCGCCGACGAACTGCAGCGTGCCAGCCGCTACAAGTCGGAGTTCCTCGCCAACATGTCGCACGAGCTGCGCACGCCGCTCAACAGCGCGCTGATCCTGGCCAAGCTGCTGGGCGACAACCCGCAGGGCAACCTGTCTCCCGAGCAGGTGAAGTTCGCCGAGTCGATCTACGCGTCGGGCAACGACCTGCTGGTGCTGATCAACGACATCCTCGACATCGCCAAGGTCGAGGCGGGCAAGCTCGAGGTGGTGCCCGAGGACGTGGCGCTCGACAAGCTCGCCCGCAGCCTCGAAAGCACCTTCGGTCCGCTCGCGATGCAGAAGAACCTGGGTTTCCGGGTCGAGCTGCGGCCCGACGCGCCGGCCTCGCTGGTGACCGACCGCCAGCGCGTCGAGCAGATCCTCAAGAACCTGCTGTCGAACGCGCTCAAGTTCACCGACCGCGGCGAAGTGGCCGTGGTGGTTTCCGGCACGGCGGACGGCGGCGCTGCCTTCGCCGTCTCGGATTCGGGCATCGGCATCGACCCGCAGCAGCACGAACTGATCTTCGAGGCCTTCCGGCAGGCCGACGGCACCACCAGCCGCCGCTACGGCGGCACCGGGCTGGGCCTGTCGATTTCGAGCGACCTCACGCAACTGCTGGGCGGCACGCTGACCGTGGAGAGCCAGCCGGGCCAGGGCAGCACCTTCACGCTTCGGTTGCCGGCCAGGGCGCCGCAGGCTTCGGGGCAGCCGCCCGCGGCACCCCGGAGCCTGCCGGCCCATCACGCACCGAGCCATCGAAGCCCCGCCGCCGCCCCGCCGCCGCTGGCGCCGGCGCCCAGGGCCGTGGTTCCAGCGCCGCAATTCGCCGACGACCGCTCGCTGCCGCGCGACCAGGTGCGCCGCGTGCTGGTGATCGAGGACGAGCCTCAGTTCGCGCACATCCTCTACGACCTGGCGCACGAGCGGGGCTACCGCTGCCTGGTGGCGCACGGCGCGGCCGACGGCTTCGAGCTGGCCACGCAGTTCGTGCCCGATGCGATCCTGCTGGACATGCGCCTGCCCGACAGCACCGGGCTCGACCTGCTGCAGCGGCTGAAGGATTCGCCGCACACGCGCCACATCCCCATCCACGTGGTCTCGGCCGCCGACGACGGGCAGGCCGCCGCGCTGCACATGGGCGCCATCGGCTATGCGCTGAAGCCGGCCACGCGCGACGAGCTGACGAAGGTGTTCGGCCGGCTCGAGGAAAAGCTGGCGCAGAAGGTCAAGATCGTGCTGCTGGTGGAGGACGACGAACTGCAGCGCGAAAGCGTGATCCGGCTGATCGGCGACGACGACATCGAGATCGTGGCCGTGGGCTCCGGCGAGGATGCGCTGGCGCAGCTGCGCACCCGCGTGTTCGACTGCATGATCACCGACCTGCGGCTGCCCGACATGCAGGGCAGCGAGCTGCTCAAGAAGATGGCGGCGGAAGAGATCGTGTCGTTCCCGCCCGTCATCGTCTACACCGGGCGCAACCTCACGCGCGACGAGGAGGCCGAGCTGCAGCGCTACTCGCGCTCGATCATCATCAAGGGCGCGCGCTCGCCCGAGCGGCTGCTCGACGAGGTGACGCTGTTCCTGCACAAGGTGGAGGCCGAGCTTTCGAGCGAGCGCCAGGGCATGCTGAAGACGGCGCGAAGGCGCGACCGCATCTTCGAAGGGCGGACCATCCTGCTGGTGGACGACGACGTGCGCAACATCTTCGCGCTCACGAGCGCGCTGGAGCAGCGCGGCGCGACGGTCGAGATCGGCCGCAACGGCCGCGAGGCGCTCGAGAAGCTCGACCAGGTGGGCGAGATCGACCTCGTCCTGATGGACGTGATGATGCCGGAGATGGACGGCCTCGAGGCCACGCGGCGCCTGCGCGCCGACCCGCGCTTCGAGAAGATGCCGGTGATCGCCATCACCGCCAAGGCCATGAAGGACGACCGCGAGCAGTGCCTGGCCGCGGGCGCCAACGACTACCTGGCCAAGCCGGTCGACCTGGAGCGCCTGTTCTCGCTGCTGCGCGTGTGGATGCCGAGGATGGAGCGCCTGTGAACGCCGAGTACACCCCGCCCCTGCAGCCGCTGAGCGACACCGAGATCGAGCTGCGGCTGCTGATGGAGGCCATCTACCTCAAGTACAGCTACGACTTCCGCAACTACACGCTGGCCTCGCAGAAGCGCCGCGTGCTGCATGCGCTCGACCAGTTGGGGCTTCCGAGCATCTCGGCGCTGCAGGAGAAGGTGCTCCGCGATACGGCGCTTTTCGGCCGGCTGCTGCAGTTCCTGACGATTCCCGTGAGCGAGATGTTCCGCGACCCGGCCTACTTCCTGGCGCTGCGCCGGCATGTGGTTCCGATCCTGCACACCTACCCGTCGGTCAAGGTGTGGGTGGCCGGCTGCAGCACCGGCGAGGAAGTGTTCTCGCTCGCCATCCTGCTGCGCGAGGAGGGCCTGCTCGAACGCACGCAGATCTATGCCACCGACATCAACCCGGCCTCGCTGGAGAAGGCGCGCCTGGGCATCTTTCCGCTCGAGGCCCTGCGCGGCTACACCGCCAACTACCAGCGCGCGGGCGGGCTGAATGCGTTCTCCGACTACTACACCGCAGCCTACGACGCGGCGCGCTTCGACCCCTCGCTCTGCGCCGACGCGATCTTTGCCGATCACAGCCTGGCCACCGACAGCGTGTTCGCCGAGACGCAACTGGTGTCGTGCCGCAACGTGCTGATCTATTTCAACCGGCAGTTGCAGGACCGGGCCCTCGGGCTGTTCCACGAGTCGCTGTCGCATCGCTGCTTCCTCGGCCTGGGGTCGAAGGAAAGCATCGATTTTTCGAGCTACGCGGACCGCTTCGCACCCCACGCCCGCGCCGAGCGCATCTATCGCAAGGGCCCATGAAGAAGCCGCCCTTCTCCCCCGATCGCCAGCGCGTGGAGGCCGTCGTGCTCGGGGCCTCGGCCGGCGGCATCGATGCACTGTCGGTGCTCCTGGACGGCCTGCCCGCCAACTGGCGCATTCCGATGACGGCCGTGCTCCATCTGCCCGAGGCGCATGAAAGCCGCCTGGCCGAGATCTTCGCGCAACGCCTGCCCATCCCGGTGCACGAAGCCGCCGACAAGATGCCGCTGGCGGCCGGCAGCCTCTACTTCGCGCCGCCCGGCTACCACCTCTCGATCGAGCGCGAGCGCTGCTTCTCGCTCAGCTGCGAGCCGCCCGTGCGGTTCTCGCGGCCGTCCATCGACGTGCTGATGGCCTCCGCCGCCGACACCTACGGCAGCGCGGTGGCCGGTTTTCTGCTGACCGGCGCCAACGACGACGGCGCCGAAGGCCTGCACCGCATTCACCTCGCCGGCGGACTCACCGCCGTGCAGGACCCGAAAGAAGCCCTGATTTCCATCATGCCCAGCGCCGCCATCGCGCGCCACGCCCCCGACCACGTGCTTCCCCTGCGCGAGCTTCGCGCGCTGCTTCTGCAACTGGAGTCCGCCCATGCCCATTGACGTCCCAAGCAAGCTGCTGATCGTCGATGACCTGCCGGAGAACCTGCTGGCGCTCGAAGCCCTGATCCGCGCGGCGGACCGCATCGTGTACCGGGCCGGCTCGGCGGATGCGGCGCTCGCACTGCTGCTCGAGCATGAATTCGCGCTCGCCATCGTCGATGTGCAGATGCCCGGCATGAACGGCTTCGAGTTGGCCGAGCTGATGCGCGGCACCGAGCGCACGCGGCACATCCCGATCATTTTCGTGAGTGCCGCCGGGCGCGAGTCGAACTACGCCTTCCGGGGCTACGAGAGCGGCGCGGTCGACTTCCTGCACAAGCCGCTCGACCCGCATGCGGTGGTCAGCAAGGTGAACGTGTTCGTCGACCTGTACCAGCACCGCAAGGCGCTGCGGCACGAAATGGAGTCGCTGGCGGCCGCGCACCGCAAGCAGGAAGAGCTGGTGCAGCAGCTGCAGCAGACGCAGCACGAGCTGGAGCACGCGGTGCGCATGCGCGACGACTTCATGTCGATGGTCTCGCACGAGCTGCGCACGCCGCTCAACACGCTGTACCTCGAAACGCAGCTGCGGCAGCTTCACCTGTCGAAGGGCAACCTCGCCAACTTCGCGGCCGACCGCCTGCCCGCGATGATCGAGCGCGACCAGCGGCAGATCCGCAACATGGTGCGGCTGATCGACGACATGCTCGACGTCACGCGCATGCGGCGCGGTGCGCTGTCGATCCAGCCCCAGCCGGTGGACCTGGCGGCGCTGGCGCGCGCGGTGGTGGAAAACCTGCGGCAGCAGGCCGAGGCCGCGGGCTCGGTCATCACGCTCGACGCACCGGCCGGGTTGCACGGCGTGTGGGACGAGTTCCGCATCGAGCAGGTGCTGACCAACCTGCTGACCAACGCGCTGCGCTACGGCGGCGGCAAGCCGGTCGAGATGGTGGTGCAGCCCATCGGCGACATGGCGCGCGTGAGCGTGCGCGACCAGGGCATCGGCATTGCGCCCGAGGACCACGAACGCATCTTCGAGCAGTTCGAGCGCACCGAGGGCAGCCGCCAGCATGCGGCCGGGCTGGGCCTCGGCCTCTACATCACGCGCAAGATCGTGGACCTGCATGCCGGGCGGATCGGCGTGGAGAGCGCGCCCGGCCAGGGGTCCACCTTCGTGGTGGACCTGCCGCTGCACACCGGGACGGCGGGCACGGACCCGAAGGCGTAGGAACATGCCTACGGCACGCCGGCCCCATGCCGCCCATACTGCAACTTTCGACCTCCATGGAAAGAAGCCCGCCTTGAACGTGCTCATCGTCGACGACAGCAAAGCCGCTGCCGACCTGCTGAAGGAACTCCTCACGCTGCAGGACCACACGGCCCGCTGCACCTACACGGCGCAGCAGGCGCTGGATGCCGCCGCCACCGAGCGCTTCGATGCGGCGCTGATCGACCTCACCCTCCCCGACTTTCCGGGTACCGAGGTGGCGCGGCGGCTGCGTGCCGGCACCACCGAGGGCACGCCGCGGCTGCTGGTGGCGATCTCGGGCTTCTCGGCGCAGGATGCGGCGGGCGCATCGGCCCAGGGCCTCTTCGATCATCACCTCCAGAAGCCGATCGACATCGAACAGCTCGATCGCATCCTCGCGCAGCATTCCGACTAGGGCCTCAGCGTTCCACCGAGGGCATCGTCGACGTTGCGATGAAAGCGCAGCACCTCGTGCTCGAGCCGGCCGAGGTGGAAATCCGTGTTGGCGCCACTGGACAGGCCGCGCTGGATCGCCACCGCGGTGGCGATGTCCTCCTGCTGGAAGACCGTCTGCTCGATGAGCTGAAAGGTCTTCTCCCAATGAGGGGTCCAGTCCTCGCCGGTGCGGTCCGGCGGAATCAGCATCGTGTGCACCCAGCGCACCTGGCCCACCGCCGGCGAGAACATGCCGATCAGGCTCACGTAGTCGGGATGCCAGATGAGGAAGGTGTTCGGGAACAGGAGCTGCGTCGGCGTGGCCAGCCTGCACAGGGCGTCGCGGTCGTGGGGCGGCGCGAAGGCTTCGAAGGCCGCCCGCCGCGCCACCAGCGAGTCCTGGTGCGGCCCGGCATGCAGGTTGACCGTGTACGCGTCGGCAAAGAAGGGATAGATCGTGTCGCGATGCAGCACGCGGATGTGATAGCCCTCCAGGAACGCATCGACCGTCAGCTTCCAGTTCGCTTCGTACACCCGGTCGACCTTGCGGAACACGACCATCCGGGGCAGGCCCATCCAGTGCAGGTGTGTGTCCAGTCCCTGCAGGAACCCCTCGGCCGAGAACGTCGCACCGGGCGTGCGCCTGACGAAAACCAGCCCGCCGGCTTCGTCGCACGGCAGTTCGACCAGGTTCAGCGTGGCCGGGTCGATGCCCTCGAAGGTCTGCGCATGCAGGCGATGCCGCAGCCGCCCATCGAGTTCATAGGTCCAGGCGTGGTACGGGCAGACCAGCGCCTTGCAGGCCTTGGCCGGCTCGCAGCCGCTGCCGGCGACCAACGCCATGCCGCGATGCCTGCAGGCGTTGAAGAAGGCGCGCACGCGGCCGTCGGCCGCCCGGGTCAGGACGATGGGAACGCCGAGCGCGTCGAAGGGCAGCGCCGATCCGACCGGAACCTCCGCGCTGTGGGCCGCGACGATGGGCCACTGGCCGAACAGCGACGCCTGCTCCTGCTGCCAGTGCAAAGGGTCGGTGTAGCGGCGGGTGGGCACGGTGGCGGCCTCTTCGCCCTCCTCGCGCCGGCCGCTGCGCCGCGCCTGGTCGAGGCGGTGAACCAGGCCGGCCAGCGTCGCCGGCATCTGTGCAGTGCTTGGATTGTTCATCCGGATCAGCTTAGGCCGGATGCGTGCCGGGCATGTTCGGGTTCTGCCGCGCGGGCGGCCCGGTCGCGGCACCGGCGTCCCGCGGGCTGCCGGCGCAACGATGCAGGGCGCCTGCGACCGGGGGTGTTCAGCTTTGCGCCGCCGACCGGGGCCGCCTTGCAGCGGCCGTCCCGAACCCCGAAGATGGGCGCGCGCCCTTGGGGCCTCGACCACCGCCAGACCCATGAATTCGATCGTGAAACCCCGCCGCAAGCCCTTGCAGTCACGCGCCTGGATGACCAGCGGCGCCATCCAGGATGCCTTCGTCCTGCTGCTGGTCGAGCGCGGCTACGAGAAGGTGTCGATGCGCGAGATCGCGGGCGTGGCGGGCGTCGGCCTGGGCACCCTGTACCTGTACTTTCCCGGGAAGGACTCGATCGCCGCGGTCACCGTCCGCAGCTGGATGCGCAAGCAGGCCGCGATCGTGGCACAGGCGGCCAAGACATCGGAGCCGCGCACGGTCGAGCAGACGATCCGCGCCATGGTGGCCGCGCACGTGCGCGGCCTGCTCGGCCAGGCGAACGAGTGGCGCGCACTGATGTACCTCGAGCGCCGCATCTCCTCGCCTGCGAGCTACCGCGAGATCTATCGGGAGTTCGTGGCCCTGTTTCGCGATGCCCTCGTCGCGTCCTCCGACTGGCCGGCGGCACTCGAGCCGCTGCGCACGGCGTTCAATGCGTTCTCGATGGTCTACGCCATCGTCGAGCAGGCCCTGCTGGTGCAGGACGCCTGCCCCGATGTGGAAGAGCTCGTGGACGACGTGGAGTGCGCGGTCGGCGGCTACATCCTGAATGCGGCGAGCAAGGCCGCGGCGAACTGCGCCCGCAGCGGAAAACCATGAGGCTCCGATCCGAAGAAGGCTCAGCGCATCGCCTTGAAGCGGTAGAGCCGGAACCCGTTCTTCTGCACGAAGCTGATGGGCTCCCAGCCGCGCGCCAGCGCGCGGTCGGTGATCTGCGCCATCTGCAGGCCGATGGCATCCTGCAGGTTGTCCGCCACGGCGAGGTCGAATTTCCGGATCTCGCGGTCGAACCCCTCGACGGCTGCGATGGCATCGTCCACTTCGGTGAAGGGTGTCACGCTCATTGAAAAACCCCCGCACCTCGCGCTGCGGCACTTGCCCTGGAAACAGCCCGGCAGCTCATGCCATGAACCCCACGTCTCTCGGATAGGCAATGCCGCTCGGCGCGGTCATGCCGAAGTTCCTGAGGTTGGGCAGGATGCCGTTGAGTTCGGCATCGGGCACGCCGAACCAGCGCGCCAGCGTGCCCGCGTACTGGTCGACCGAGGTGGTGGGCAAGAGGCGGCCCTGGCCCACATGCCATTGGTCGGCGTCGGAGGCGGTGCTGGTGATGCTCACCGGCGGCGCCGTGCCGTACAGCGCATTGCCCTTCACCGCCCCGCCGACCACGAAATGATGGCTGCCCCACCCGTGGTCGGAGCCGTTGCTGTTGCTCGACAGCGTGCGCCCGAAGTCGGATGCGGTGAACGCGGTGACCTTGTCGGCCAGGCCGAGCACGCCCATCTGGTCGTGGAAGGCGACCAGCGCATCCGACAGCTTCTGCATCAGGCCGGGCTGCCGCGCGATCAGGTCGTCGTGCAGGTCGAAGCCGCCCATCGAGACGAAGAACACCTGGCGCTTCACCCCCAGTGCACTGCGCCCGCGGATCAGGCGTGCCACCATCTTGAGCTGGTCGGCCAGGTTGTTCTGTGCCGGGAAGGTGCCGGGCGCGAAATCGGACTGGATGGCGTCGGTGATCCTTCCCTCGGCGGCGACCGCGCGCTTGGTGACCTTGTTGTATTCGTTCTCGAGCGTGTGGCCGCTCTCGCGCTGCGTGATCTGCTGCATGGCGGCCTTCACCGTCGCGGAACCGAAGAGATTGCCGCCGACGCCGCTCACCGCACCGATGCGCACCGCACCGCCCGTTCCCACCTGGTACTGCAGCGCCTGGTCGCCCGACAGGAACACGGCATTGCCCGCCACCGACATGCAGGTGAAGAGCGACCCCGCGTTCGGCGCGAGCGCCAGGTCGCCCAGGTTGCCGCCCCAGCCGACGGTCGAGCCTTCGGGCGAGGACGACTGCCAGATCGACTGCTGGTCGTTGTGCGAGAACAGCTTGGGCGGAATCGGAAAGTCCCGGCGGTTGCTGCTGCTGTATTGCGCCCGCGTCAGCGGCTTGATCAACGGGCCGACGTTGAGCTGCACCGCGACCTTGCCCTGGTTGTTGAAGAGATCGGCCAGCTTCGTCATCGAGGGATGCAGCGCATACACGCGGCCGCCGGGCAGCGCCTGCGCCGGCCTGAGCTCGGTCGCGGCCAGCGCGGCCCGCGCCAGCGCAATGCCGCCGCCCGCCTCGCCGTCGCCGCCGCGGATCAGGCTGTATTTGCCGTAGCTGTCGGCGTCGTAGGTGACGACCGTGTTCGCATAGTCGTTGCCGCCGAAGAGAAAGACGCACACCAGCGCCCGGTAGTCGTCGCCGGGCGCGGCCTGCGCGGCGGCTTCGCCCATGGCGGCGAGGTTGAGCGCGAACGGCAGCGCGGTGCCAGCCATCGCGAGCTGGCCCGTGCGGCGCAGGAAGGCGCGGCGCGTGTGCTGGGCGGGATTGATCAGGTACATGGACAAAGGGCTCCCGCGTTATTTCTGGACGAGGTATTCGGGCGAACCCATCACCATGAGGATGGCGGCACAGATGCGATTGAGCTTCGCGCCGTCGCTGCTCGCCGCCGTGAGGTTGGGCGTGCCGAGCGCGGTGGTGATGAGGGTGACAGTGGCGGGCATCAGTTGGTTGCCGGTCAAGAGCAGGTTGAGCCGGCGCACCAGGGCCGCCGGGTCGAGCACCAGCGCCTTCTCGGCGGCGTAGCTCGCCACCACGTCCTTGTTGTTGAAGCCGTTGGGCAGCACGTTCTGCATGAAGTTGAGATAGCTGCCCACGCTGCTTTCGTTGACCAGTTGGAACTCGGGCGCGACCAGCTTGTTGCTGGCGATGGCGGTCGACGGCGGCACGTAGCCGGGCCGGAAGAAATTGAACACCGAGGGCGAGCGCAGCGGGCTCTGGCCGATGCCGAAGCTCGCATCCGAGGTGATGCCGATCTTCCAGGCGTCGGTGGCCGAGCCGATGCCGCAGGTGCGGCCCCATTGCACGAGCCGCAGCATCGGCTCGCGCAGGCGCCCGAAGTTCGGATCGGACAAGCCGGCCGGGCCGCGCGCCTCGTCGTCGAGCAGCACGGCCGCGAACACGCTCTTCATGTCGCCGCGCACGCCGGCGCCGTTGTTGGCAAAGATGTCGGCCACGCGCTTGACGTAGGCCGGGCTCGGGTTGCTCGTCACCAGCCGCTGGATCAGCTGCTTGCCGATGAAGGGGCCGACGTTCGGATGGCTGAAGAGCGTGTCGAGCGCGATCTTCAGCGCGGCCGGGCCGGGGGTGCCGCCGGGCACGGTGGCGCCGAGGAATCGGGCCTCGAGCATCGAGTGGTTCCCGGCCGTGTAAGCCATCGGGCGCGTGGTCCAGTCCTTGGTGTCGAAGGAGCCACCTCCGCCCGGTGGCGTGAAGCCGTTGCGCTCCGCCGCCTTGATGTCGAGGTCGTAGCCGGTGAAGACGCGCGCGAGGTTGGTCACGTCGTCCTGCGTGTAGGTGTCGAGCGGCTGGCCGTCGGCGCCGGTCTTCACCGTGCCGTCGGCATTGAGCTGCGACAGGCCGATGGTCATGAGCTGCATGACTTCGCGCGCGTAGTTCTCGTCGGGCTGCCGGCCCCTGCCGTCTTCCTTGCGGTTGCCCCGGGTGTTGAGGTAGAAGCCCATCGCGGGATTCAGCGTCACGTCTTCCAGCAGGTTGCGGAAGTTGCCGGTGACGCCGGCCACCAGCATGTCCCAGTACTGGCACATCATGGCGCTGGGCCAGTTCGAGCCGATCTCGTTGGCGGAGACCACGAAGATCTCGCTGAGCGCCAGCGCCATGCGCTTGCGCACCGGGTCGACCGACGCCATCAGCTGGCGCCAGATCGCGGCATCGATGTCGGCCTTGTCGTAGGGCTTGCTGTCAAGCCACTCCCAGGCCGACTGCGCGCGCGGCGCGCCGAACTGTTCGCTGAGCCAGGGCAGGTAGCCCTTGTTGCGCACGTCCGCGATCTCGGCGTCCGAGGCCGAGAACTGCGCCTGCAGCAGGAAGCGCGCGGCTTCGTCGTCGGTCTTGGCCTGGGGGTATCGATAAGGACCCGCGTCGGGCGCCTGGCCGCCACCACCGCCACCGCCACCGCCGATCGGCAGGGCAAAACCTGCGCCGCCCCCACCGCTTCCGCCGCCGCCTCCACCGCAGGCCGCCAGTGCGGCCGCAATGGAAAACGTCGCCAGTGCCTTCAAGGGCCGGGACGCCGCCGCTGCTTGCGCATCGGCTGTGTCTGCTGCAGGCGCGTCGACGCGCGCCAATTCGTCGGCCACGCTCGCGCAGCCGGCTTCGATCCGTTCCACCATGTTCCCTCGCTCCTGCGGCGTTTCGCGCCGGTAGAGCGGTTCAAGGCAAGTGCTGTGCCCTGCGGAAATCGATGGACAACCCGCACGGGAATGGGTGCGTCAATCCAATATTTGTGACTTTATGTGACTTTTTCGTCACTCATGAAACAAAAATTGGCAGCTCGAAAGGCTTCGTTCGGTGGGCCTCGGGCGGCTCCGGGGCCAGGGGCGAACGGCAGGCGTTCAGCGCCCCACCTCGCGGCGCGAAAGCGTCACGTCGCCCCCGGTTGTGTTGAAGGCGATGGTCGGGGCGCTGAAATCGCTCAGCGGCGCGCCCAGGCCGATTTCGCCGCGGCCATGCAGCACGCATTCTTCGCGGCGCAACGCGATCTCGGTGCTCGGCCCGCCGTTGCCATGGAAGCGGACCCAGGTCCCGTAGGTGCTGATGTCGATCAGCACGCAGCTCCCCTGCCGCATCTCGATGCGCGCATGCAGCCGCGACACGCGGGGGTCGTTGACCACGAACTGGGCATCGTTGACGCGGCCCAGGTGAATCGGCAACTGCTCGCTGCTGAACATGGAGCGGACGTCGAGCCAGGACAGCTCGATCTGGCCGAACGACGAGTCCGGCACCCTGAGGGGCGCCAGCGCGGCCGGCACCGTGAGGAAGGAGGTCACGTCCTCCTGCCAGTCGATCCGGTGCACCACCGACATCTCGCTGCGGCCGCGGATGTTGATCAGGCCGAGGTCGCGGTGCTGCACCACGCCGTCGCGCAACTGCGAGATCACGGTGTCGGTCACCCAGATCTGCCCGGGGCCGGCCAGGTCGCTGAGCCGCGATGCCAGGTTGACCGCATCGCCGAAGCAGTCGCCCTCGACCTCGACCACCTCGCCGCTGGCCACCCCGATCTGCAGCGCCATGCGCAGCGGCGCGGGCCAGGCCTGCAGGCGTTTCTGGTGGTAGCGCTGGAGCTCGATCACCGCATGCGTGGCGGCTGCACCGCTCGTGAAGATGGCGAACACGCCGTCTCCCAGCGACTTCACCACGCGGCCGCCGTGCGCCTGGCAGACGCCGCCGATCCATTGGGTGAGCCGCGTCACCGTCTCGGTGGCTCGCGCATTCCCCATGGCCTCGAAGACCCTGGTGCTCCCGGTCAAGTCCGCGAATACGACTGTGGAATTGACACCCATGCTGTTGTGTATCTCGATAGCAATCGCCGGTTGATTATGGTCAGGATTCCCTGCGGGCTCCTGCAGTTGTTTCGTTTGACATGTTCCAGCGGCGAAAACAACGATCCGTGTAATTCCTTCGTTGAAATTCACCCTCGTGCCGCTCAAAACGTGGGGGTGGATGCCCGAATTGGCGCCGCATGATTAATGCTTTTGGTATCACATTTCAACAAGCATTGAAAATGATACGTAAAGCTTGTTGTTTACAAACAAGAAACACTGTTTCATATCTTGTGTAACGGTGAACTCAAGCTTAAGGTAGCGGCCGTTCTGGCTTTCCGCTGCTCTTCACATGGTGCTCCTCCGCCGTATTTTTCGTCTCCTGAACGTGCCCGGTCTCGGTTCTCGCCAGGCGTCGGAGAGCCAATTGGGACGGATCCGCACGGCCATGCTGTCGGTGCTTCCGGCCCACGGGGGCCATTCGATCCAGCGCGTCAGCCAGCGCGTGCGCTTCGCAGCCGATGTCGAGGCCCTCTGGTACCTGCGCCAGGACGTGATGACGGCCCTCAGCGCCATCGATGGCGAATCGGCCGCCCGCCGCCAGATGAAGGCCATCAACAGCATGTTCGAAGGCGGCCTGCCCGGCTCGATGGGTCCCCGCACCCATCAGCGCTTCACCAGCCATTGAGGCCGGCGCGGCCTTCGACGGCCGGCCCTCCTCGTGGGCTGCGATCATCAGTGCGCGTGGCCATCATGACCGTGCGAATGGGCATGCCGATGCCCCCACACCAGGAACACGTCGCGCCCTTCGGCCGCCAGCGCCACCTTGGCCCCCACGGGCAGCAGCACCTTCGTCGGCACATGGCCGAACGGCAGGCCGGTGAGCACCGGCACCTTGAGCGACGCGCGAAGCCGATCCACCACCGAGTCGAACCCGAAACCCCGGTCGTAGCCCGGCACCTTGCGCATGCCGGTGAACTGGCCGAACACGATGGCCCGCTGCCGCGCCAGCACGCCGGCCATCTTCAGCTGGTCGAGCATGCGCTCGATGCGGTAGGGATGCTCGTTCGTGTCCTCGATGAACAGCACGCCCTTGTCGACCGCGGGGAAGTACGGCGTTCCGAGCAGGCTGGCCAGCACGCAGAGGTTGCCGCCCCAGAGCACGGCGTCCTGCACCGGCCTGACCTTCAGCCCGGCGTCGCGCGCCGGCATGCGCCAGCCGGTGCCTTCGCCCTGCCCGCTCAGCAGGTCGTCGAAGCAGGCCTCCATGATGTCGTCGGCGCCGGCTTCGGCGCCGAAGTCTTCGCCGACGGCGGGGCCGGCCCAGGTGACGGCGCCGGTCTTGACGAGCAGCGCGCTCTGCAGCGCGGTGAAGTCGCTGCAACCGACGAACTCGGTGCCCTTGTGGATGGCCTTGGCCACGGCCTTGTACGGAATCGCATCGAGGATGCGCGTGAGGCCGTAGCCGCCGCGCGCGATGAGCGCGATGTCGGCACCGCTGGCGGCCGCGCGCGAGATGGCTGCGAGCCGCGTGGCATCGTCGCCCGCAAAGCGCTGGTGAGCGGAGAGCGCCGCCTCGTCGAGTTCGACTTCGTGGCCCAGTGCCTTGAGCCTCTTGACGCCGCGCCGGAAGGCGGCCTTGTCGCGGATCGCGCTGGAGGGAGAGTAGATGTAGATGTGTTTGGTCACGAGGTCGAGTATCCCATTGCGTTGCGCACCTGCTCCGCCAGCGCCGCGGCCTGCGCCACTGTCGGACCCGACGAGGAAGCGATGGGTCCCAGGGCCCGCAGGGCGGCCTCGTAGCCTCGGTCGGGGTAAGGGGCGCGCCATGCGTCCGCGATGCGCCCCCCGCCCTCCGGCGCGACGAGCACGGCCGCAAAGCGCTCGGCCGCGGCCGCCCGCAGCAGCGATGCAAGGCCGGACGCGGCAGCACTGTGCACCAGCACCATCGGCCCCGGCTGCGCGCGGTCCAGCCACTCGAGCAGCACATCGCGATGCCATTCGAGCCGGTGCACGGTCTTGCGCTTGGGCTTGTCGCTCTTTCCGAAGCCGATCAGGTCGGGCACCAGCGTGCGCAACCCCGGCGAGCCGACCAGGTGGCGGAAAAAGTGGCCCCATTCGCCGGGACCGTGCAGGCACAGGCAGCAGGCGAGCTCGCCGTCTTCGCTGCAGGGCCGCGCTTCGTCCACGTAGTGCATGCGCCAGCCCTGCAGGCTCTGCAGGTCCTGGACGTAGTGCGGCGCGAAGACGTACTCGCTCAGGCCGGCAAAGCGCTCGGCCGGGGTGCGCAGCGCATCGTCGCGCAAGGGCTCGGCCTGTTCGCGCGCCGCGCTGCGGCGTTGCTGGAAAAAGTCCTGCAGCACCGCACTGCACGCCTCGGCGAGCACCCCGCCCTGCACCCGGGTGCGGTGGTTCAGCCGCGGCTCGGCGAAGAGGTCGAGCACCGAACCGGCCGCGCCGGTCTTGGGGTCGGCCGCGCCGAACACCACGCGCGCCAGCCGCGAATGCAGCATCGCACCCGCGCACATGGCGCAGGGTTCGAGCGTGACGAACAGCTCGCAGCCGTCGAGCCGGTAGTTGCCGAGCGCGGCAGCACCGGCGCGCAGCGCGTTGATCTCGGCGTGGGCGCTCGGGTCGTGCTGCGCCACGGGCGCGTTGCGGCCGGTTGAAACGACCCGTCCGTCCTTGACCAGCACCGCGCCGACAGGCACTTCGCCCGCTTCGGCCGCAAGGCGCGCCTCGGCCAGCGCGAGCGCCATCCAGTGGGCGTCGCTCGCCTGCGAAGGCGACACGGACTCAGTTGTCATCCGGCAGCTTGCGCGCCTGCGCCGCGGCGTCGAGCGCGTCCTTGACCTGCTTCTGGACCTGCTGGGCCTGCGTGCGCGCATCGGCAGGCGCGGGTGCGGCAGCGCCGGGCACGGACGGCAATGCGGGGGCCGCGGAAGTCGTCATCTGTTTTTTTGCGATCAGGCCGACGATCACGAGCGCCAGCACCAGGCCGAGCAATCCGAACACGCGCATCCTAGTTCCCTTCCGTCGCAGGAACCTCGGCGGTCATGCCGAGGCGTTCCATCCACACCGCCAGCGCCTTCTCGTCCGGCGTGCCGGCACTGTAGACAGCGCGCATGGCGGCATGCGACTCCTTGCGGTGCTGGTTGAGCTTGACCTTGCATTGCAGCGCGGTCACGCGCATTTCGAAGCCGACGATGCCGGCCAGCATCTTGAGCTGGAACTCCTCGCCCAGGTCGCGCCACTGCTGCGCATAGCCGGGCTCGTGGTCGCCGATGAGCTTCTTGAGCAAGGCGTCCTTGGCCATGGGCTCCTCGATCAGCCGGGCCTCGACCGTGCAGTGGACCGCGAGGTAGTTCCAGGTCGGCACACGCGCCAGATCGGGGTAGACCGCGGGCGACAGGTACGAATGCGGGCCGAGAAACGTGACGACCGCCTGCGGCCGCGCCTGCAGGTAGCGCCAATGCGGATTGGGCTTGGCGCAATGCCCCAGCAGCACCAGTGGGTCGCCCTCCCGCTGCTCGGCGACCAGCGGCAGGTGCGTGACGAACGGCAGGCCGTTGTCGTCGTTCGAGATCAGGCTCGCGAACGGGTGCGAGCGCATCAGCTCCAGCGCGATGGCCGGGTCCTTGGCATTGAACTGCGGGGGCATGTACATGGGTCGGTTTCCTCGTGGCGAGGCCCGATTGTCCCCGAGCCGCCGCTATCTTGTCGGGCGCGGCGCTTCCAGCAGCTTCACCATGGCCGTGTAGCCGCGGGCCCTGGCCAGCTGCAGCGGCGTGTTGCCCTGGCGGTCGGTCAGCTTGATGCTGGCGCCGGCATCGACCAGCGCGGCCAGCGTGCGCTGGTGGCGCGGACCGCCGTCGCCGAGCACGATGGACTCGATCACCGCCGTCCAGTGCAGGTTGTTGACATGGTCGAGCGGCGCGCCGGCTGCGATCAGGCGGCGCACCACCTCGTCGTGGCCCAGGTGCGCGGCGGCGATCAGCGCGGTGCCGTCGTAGCGGCTCGTCGTCTGCCCGGCATTGGCGCCGAGCGACAGCAGCAGCGAGAGCGTCGTCACGTCGTCGGCGACCGACGCGATGGTCACCGCGTCGTAGCGGTCGTCCTCGAGCTGGTCGAGGTTCGCGCCCGCCTTGGCGAGCAGCTTCACCGCCTCGCGCTGCCGCGCATGGGTTGCGACGTGCAAGGGCGTGCGGCCCCGCGCATCGCGCGCATCGAGATTGGCGCCGGACGCAATCAGGCTCTTCAGCTTCGGCAGATCGCCATGCCAGGCGGCCCGGTGCAGCCCTTCGTACGCCAGCACCTCGGCCGCCAGCGGCGGCACCTGGGCCGACACGCCGGCCGATGCGCCCAGGCCGAGCACCACCGCCAACACCCCGGACCAGAGACCGCGCTTCATCGTCAACCCAGGAGACCCTTGACCTTTTCGAGCGCCGCATTGGCGCACTGGTCGTCCAGGTGGCCGCCCGGCGCGCCGCCCACGCCCACGGCGCCGATCACTTCGTTGCCCGACTTCACCGGCACGCCGCCGCCCAGCAGCAGGAAGCCTGGCAGGTACACGAGGTTCGCGGCGCCGGGGTTCTTCTGCGCGCCTTCCATCATGGCCTGCGTCGGGCTCTTGGCCGAGGCCGAGGTCCAGGCCTTGCGCTCGCTCGAGGCCAGGGTGTGCGGGCCGGCGTTGTCGGCGCGCTGCACGGCGCGCACGGTGCCGGCGCGGTCCACCACGGTGGCGGCCACGTTGTAGCCGTTGGCGGCGCAGGCGGCCACGGCTTCGGCCGCGATCTGGTTGGCCAGCGCGAGCGAGATGTTCTTTTCGGTGCGCACGGCGGGGGCCGGCGTCTGGGCTTGGGCAGCCGATGCGGCGAGCAGAACGGCGAGGCCGCCGAGGCGAAGGATGGAACGCATTTTTCGGTTTCTCCAGTGGATGCAGGGTGATGACGCCGGCCTGTTGCCGACGGCTGCGCCACTGTAGAAAACGCCGGCCGCCGAGGCCATTCGTACGGCTACGCCCGGCGCTCCGTAGAACTACGGAGCGAGGGTCTCAGCCTTCCCCGGTCACCAGCACCGCGTAGCGCCGGATCAGCTGCGCGAGCGAATCGCAGTCGAGCTTCGCGAACAGGTTGGCGCGGTGCGTTTCCACCGTGCGCGGCGACAACGCCAGCGTGCGCGCGATCTCCTTGTTGGTGAGGCCCTGCACGATGAAGGCCAGCACCTCGCGCTCGCGCTCCGACAGCTGCGCCACCCGCTCGCGCGCGGCGTTGTCGGCCTGCGAACGCTCGCGCGTGCGCACATGCTGGCGCACCGCCTGCTGCAGCGCTTCGAGCAGTTGCTCGTCGTCCACCGGTTTCTCGAGGAACTCGGCCGCACCGGCCTTGAAGGCGCGGCGGCACATCTCGACCGTGCCGTGACCGGTCAGCATGATCACCGGCTGGTCGACGCCCTGCGCCATCAGCCGGTCGAGCACCGTCAGGCCGCTGAGGCCGGGCATGCGCACGTCGAGCACGATGGCGCCGACGCTCGCGCGGTCGAAGCCGTCGATGAAGGCCTGCGGATCGGCCCAGCCCTGCACCCGCAGGCCGACCGTGCCGATCAGCAGCGAGAGGCTGTCGCGCACCGCCTGGTCGTCGTCGATCAGGTGGACCAGCGGCGACTGCGGCTGGTGGGTGGCCGAGGTGCTCATGCCGGGCGCTCCGTGGACGGCGCCACCAGCGGCAGCAGCAACGTGAAGCGCGCACCGCGCGGCGCGACATGGGCCGCGCTCAGGCTGCCGCCCATGCCGCTCGCCAGCGTTTCGCTGAGGCTCAGGCCGAGGCCCAGCCCGCCCTCGCGCGTGCTGAAGAAAGGCTCGAAAAGGCGCGGCATGGCGTCGGGTGCGATGCCGCGGCCGTTGTCGGTCACCGTCAACACGCCCTCCTCGCCATTGCGGCCGACCGACACCACGAGGCGGCGTTCGGCCGCGGGCACGAGGTCGAGCGCCTGCAGCGCGTTCATCAGCAGGTTGTGCACGATCTGCTCCAGCGCCACCGCCTCGGCCTGCACGCGCACCGGCGCCTGCGCGGTGGCGTCGAACTGGGCCGCGACACCGCGTTGCGCGAACTCGGGCGCCAGCAGGTGCATGGCGCTGCGCACCACCTCCTGCAGCACCAGCGGCTTCACGTCGCCGCCGGCCTCGGGCCGTTCGATCACGCGGCGCAGGCGGCCGACCACGCCGGCTGCGCGGCGGGCCTGCTCGACCGCCTGCCCCATCGCATCGCGCGCGGTGGCCAGGTCGGGCGGGTCATCGTCGAGCAGGCGGCGCGCGGCCTGTGCATTGGCGAGCACGGCCGTCAGGGGCTGATTGAGTTCGTGGGCCAGCCCCGCCGACAGCTCGCCCAGCGCATTGAGCCGCGCCACCTGGCCGAGCCGCAACAGCTCTTCGGCCCGGCGCCGCGCAATGCGCTGGCGCTGCGCCGCCCACAGGCCCGCCAGCAGCAGCGCCGTGGCTGCCGCCCAACCGGCGATGCTGCGCCACGGCAGCTCGCCCCAGCCCACATGGCGTTCCGCCACCAGGTCGAAGGGCTGGCTCGGGGATGCCAGCGCCTTGGTGAGCTCGAAGCGCCAGCCGTTCGCCGCGGCCGGCTGGCCCGGTTGCAGCACGAACTGCTGCCCGTCGCGCTGCAGGCTCACGCGCACCGGGCTGCGCTGCGGGTTCATCGGCCAGTCGCGCCACGGCACCGAGCCGACCAGGTCGATCTCGAGTGCGTAGCTGAACGGCGTGGCGCCCATCACGAGCTGGTAGCGGCCATGGGTGAGGTCGAGCGCGGCCAGCTCGGCGCGGCGCTGGCTGCGCGAACGCGCTTCCGCCGCGGCCAACGCACTCGCCTGCTTTTCGTCGGGCCAGGGCGCGTCGCGCTCGCGCCGCTGCACGCGCAGGATCGACGAGTACACCGACGGCAGGCGCTGTTCGGGCTGCCCCGCATCGGCGCCGGGCTCCAGCAGCGCAAGCGTGGCGAGCACCGCGTCGTACTGCACCGCCTGCTGGCTCATGAGCCGGTGCGCGATGCGCACGTCGGTCTCGAAGTCCTGATGCAGCTGCGCCAGCTCGGCGCGCGCCAGCCACACCGCGCCCACGGCCGTGAGGACCAGCCATGCCAGCCACCAACCACCCTGCGTGCGCAACCACTGTTTCATGGCGCGGATTGTGCCCCGGCCCCGCGGACCCGCCCGGTGTTGGCCGAGAATGCGCACCCAGACATGGCTGATGAAGTGCAGGACTCCCTTTTCCCCGATCTTCCGCGCCCGCCAGAGGCGCCTGCGGCCGTGCCGCCGCCCGGGGCCGAGCCGCCCGCGAAGAAGAAACCGCGCGGCGGCACCGTGGCGCCGGCGCCCACCGATCCGGCGCTCGCCGCGCTGGCCGCGGCGCTCCCGCCCAACCTGCGGCTCGGCACATCGTCATGGAGCTACCCCGGCTGGGCCGACCTCGTCTGGGACGGCGAGTACGCCGAGACCGTGCTCTCGAAGAACGGACTGGCCGCGCTGGCGCAGCACCCGCTCTTTCGCACGGTGAGCCTGGACCGCAACTTCTACCGCGCGCTCACCGCGAGCCAGTACGCCCGCTATGCGGCCATGGTGCCCGGCGACTTCCGCTTCGTGGTGAAGGCGCCGAGTCTCGTGACCGACGCCACCGTGCGCGACGAAAGCGGCCGCGGCACGCAGGTCAACCCGGTGTTCCTGAACAGCGAGATCGCCATCCAGGAGTTCGTGCAGCCGGCCCTCGAAGGCCTGGGCGATCGTATCGGCGCGCTGGTGTTCCAGCTGAGCCCGATCCCCTCGCAGCTGCTGGCCGACCAGCCCGCGCTGCTGGCGCGCATCGGCGGGATGCTGGAGTCGCTCCCCGGCCTGAAGCCGGCCGCGCCCGACGCGGTGATCGCCGTCGAAGTGCGCGACCCGCAGCTGCTGTGCCCCGCCTTCGCCGACATGCTGCGCAGCGTGGGCGCGACCTTCTGCATGGGCCTGCACGCCAAGATGCCGCCGATCGAAGACCAGTTGCCGATGCTGCGCGCGCTCTGGCCCGGGCCGCTGGTGTGCCGCTGGAACCTGCACCGCCGCCATGGCCGCTTCGGCTACGAGGACGCGGAAAAGCTCTACGGGCCCTTCGACAGGATCGTCGATCCCGATCCCCAGACGCGCGAGGCGCTGGCCAAGGTGATTGCCGGCACCACGCGTGCGGGCCAGAACGCCTTCGTCACGGTGAGCAACAACGCCGAGGGGTGCGCGCCGCTGACCATTGCCTCGTTGGCGCGGGACATCGTCGATCTGCAGTCACGTTAGTCCGGCCTGGGGGTGGACAGGGAATCCTATTCACGTAGCATGAGCCCGCCACCCCACTCTCCCACGTCAGAGGACACCCTGCTCATGAGCACCGTGCCATTGCTTCGCACCCTTTTCAACTACCGGGCCTGGGCCAACGAAGAGCTGCTGGAAAAAATGGAAGGCTTCGATCCGGAGCGGCACAAGGATGCGCGGCACGACGCCATCCGGTTGATGAATCACTGCCATGTGGTGGACCGGATCTTCGCGGCGCATCTCACCGGTGCGACGCACGAATTTTCCGCCGACAACACGCAGGAAACGCCCACGCTGAAGGACCTTCGCTCCGCAGTGGCGGCCCTGGACCGCTGGTACCTCGGGTACCTCGAAACGGCGACCCCGGAGCTGCTGTCCGAATCGGTGTCCTTCACCTTCACCGACGGCGACAAGGGATGCATGTCGCGCGAGGAAATGCTGGCCCATGTCGTCACCCACGGCGGCTACCACCGCGGTGAGATCGGGCGGATCATGAGGCAGCATTCCGTCGGCCTGCCATGGGACACCTTGGCGGTGTACCTGCACACGACCGAACCTTCGCGCCGCCTGCGGACACCCTAGGCGGCAGGGCGCTCAGCCCCTGGCGGCGGCCGTCATCTCCACCTCGACCGTCGCATTCTTCGGCAACTGGTAGACGCCGACCGCGGTGCGCACATGCACCCCGGCATCGCCGAACACGCGGTGCAGCAGGTCGGACGCCGCATCGGCCACCTCGCTCTGCTGCGTGAAATCGGCGCTGCACTGCACGAAGACACCCACGCGCAGCATCTTCTCGACGCCATCGAGCGAGCCGAGTTCGCGCCGCAGCAATGTCAGGCAGCGCAAGGCGCAGATCTGCGCGCCTTCGCGGGCCTTCTCGAGCGACACCTGGTCGCCCGCGCGGCCGGTGACGACCACCGTGGTGCCCACGCGCGGCACCTGGCCGCTGGTGTAGAGCGTGCGGCCGTCTCGCACGATGGGCACGTAATGCCCGCCGGCAAGCAGCTCGCCCTCGAAGCTGTGGCCCAGCTCGGCGGCAATCTGATCGGCAATCTGGTCTCGGCTTTGCACTGTCATAGGACTTCCATGAAACGGAGTGCCATTGTCGCCATCCATCCCTCGAAGAACAGATACAGATCGTCCCGACCGGATGCAGAACAGATGGCCGGAGCGCTTCCGTCAGGGTTCCAGCGCCAGGTAGACCCGCCCGCCCTCGATCTTCACCGGATAGCTGCGCAGGTCTTCGGTGAGCGGCGCGCACATGGCCTTGCCGGTGCGCACGTCGAAGCGGCCCTGGTGCAGCGGGCATTCGATCTCGTGGCCTTCGAGGAAGCCGTCGCACAGGCGCGCATGGCCGTGGGTGCAGATGTTGTCGGTGGCGTGGATGCCGTCTTCGGTGCCATAGAAGGCAATGTCCCTGCCCTGCACCTCGATGCCCACCACGTCATCGGACGGAATGTCGTCGACCGCCGCGGCGTCGATCCATGTCATCGTGCTCATTGTTTTCCTTCGCTCAGTTGTCGGGCTTGAGGCCGGCGCGTTCGATCACCGGCTTCCAGCGGCGCAGTTCCTCGCCCATGAACTTGGCCAGCGCCTCGGGCGTGCTGCCCACGGGGTCGAAGTAGGCCGTCTGCAGGCGCTTCTGCGTCTCGGGCTCCTTGAGCACGGCCGCGATCTCGCGGCTCATGCGCTGCACCACCTCGGGCGGCGTGCCCTTGGGCGCCATGTAGGCGAACCACGGCACGGCCTGGATGTCGGGCAGGCCCGATTCGCGCAGCGTGGGCAGATCGGGCAGCAAGGCCGAGCGCTCGGCCGATGTCACGGCCAGCGCCTTGAGGCGGCCGGCCTTGGCCTGCGGCATCACCGTGACGGGCGGCAGGCAGGCGTACTGGACGTCGCCCTGGATGATGGCCGTGACCGCCTGCCCCGAAGAGGCGTACGGAATGTGCACCGCGAACGAGGTGGTCTTGAGCTTGATCAGCTCCACGCCGAGGTGCGAGATCGATCCGTTGCCCGTCGATGCGAAATTGAACTTGCCGGGGTTCTGCTTCATCGCGGCGAGCCAGCCCTTGACCGAATCGACGTTCATCGCATTCGAGACCGCGCAGACGTTGGGCGTGGTGGCGGCGAGCGACACCGGCACCAGGTCCTTGAACGGGTCGTACGGCAGGTTCTTGTAGAGCACCGTGTTGTAGACCAGCGGCGCATTGACCGAGAGCAGGAAGGTGTAGCCGTCGGGTGCCGACTTGCTGGCCTGGTCGGTGCCGGTGTTGCCGCCGGCGCCGGGCTTGTTGTCCACGATCAGCGGCTGGCCGATGCGTGCCGCGAGCTTGTCGTTGACGATGCGGGCCAGGATGTCGGGCGACGAGCCTGCGGCGAACGGCACCACGATGCGGATGGGGCGCTGCGGCCAATCCTGCTGTGCGTGTGCACCGGCAACCGCGAAGAGCGCGGCGATGGCCAGCGGCCGCGCGCGAACCGCGTTCATGAACGCGGCTCCACATCGACCATGCCCTGGTGATCCTGCTGCTCGCGCGCGATGAAGCCCGCGATGAGTGCGCGGTAGGCCGCCTCGACCACTTCGGGGTACGCGCCCTCCTTGTCGGCCAGCGCCCTGACCTTGTCGATCACCTCCTGCTGGCGCTGCGGCGCCGACACCTGGAAGGCATCGCGCTTGAAACGCGCCGCGTCCTTCACATAGCGGCCGCGCTCGGCCAGCAGCGCGACGATCTTGCGGTCGAGCGCATCGATGTTCTCGCGCACCTCGGCAAGGCTGCTGCACAGCGGCCGGTAGGCCGGGTCGGTGAAGCGCCGCAGGGGCGCACCGTGGGTCTCGGGTTCTTTTTCTGTCATGGCTCAGATGGGGTAGATGATGGAGTTCGGGATCATTTCGCTGTCGAACACGCAGAGACGTGAAGCGAACTTCAGGCCCTCGGGCGTCGGCACGACCTTGTCGATGTAGCGGCCAACATTGAACACGGTCGAGGGCCCGTCGAGCTTGGTGCGGAACACCGCGTAGTTGGCTTCGCTGTGGATCGCGCCGTCTTCATCGACCTTGTGCACCACCGGAAGGCCGACCACATGGCGCTGGTAGTACGGGTCGTGGAACAGCGTCTCCTGGATGCCGTAGACCCGGTCTTCCAGCATGCCCCGGCTCTCGAACGACAGCGTGGCCAGCGGCAGGCCGCGTTCGTGGTTCTCGCGCGGCTGCAGCCGGTAGCTGCATTGCTCGATGAAGAACGCGGGCCACAGGTCCCACTGGCCGGAATCCACGGCGTGGGCGTAGGCCGCATAGAGGCGCGCCAGTTCGAGGTAGGCATTGGCATCGAGCTTCATGCGGCCTCCATCACTTCGCGCCAGTAGCGGTACATGCCGCGGATCAGCGTCTCGGTCACCATGTGGTCGGTGTTTTCCACCTCGCGTCCGCCCAGCTCGGCGAGCGTACGGTGGTAGGGCTTCTGCTCGAAACCTTCCTGCGAGAACTCGATCACCTCGCCGTCGTCGGCCGAGACAAATCCTGCCGGCCCGAACAGGTTGGCCTGGCGAAGGCGCCGCTGCGTCATCTCCTCGGTGTCGTCCTCGAAGCCGAAATGCGTCCACACGAAATCGAAGGCGTCGTGCCCCACCGGCTGGATGTGCCGCGTCGACACGCTGTTGACCTGCTGCTGCAGGATCAGGCTCGGAAACAGCGTCATCATCACCGCGGTCGGCCCGCCCCACCAGGGCTCGGGCACGATGTCCAGAAAGCGCGGGTCCTTGAGCTGCATGCTCTCCTTGAAGCTGGACACCTGCGTCACCTGTGCGGCCTTGCCGGCGCTGCCGCGTGTGGAAATCATCGCGGCGTGACGGCCGCGTGCATCCATCTTGAGCTCCGACTTGTTGTCGGCGCGCCAGAGCCCGAAGGTCACGAACCAGGTGTGCAGCAGGCCCGGGTGGTACGGGTCCTTGATGTTCTCCTGCATCAGTTTCCAGTTGCCCGGAATGCGCTGGCGGCTGTAGCCGAGGATCTTGAGCTGGCGGCCGTCGAACAGGCGATCGAAGTAGTGAAGGATGTCGGGGCCGAGGAAGTCTTCGAACGACTCGACGTCAGGGTCGAACGACGCGAACACCACCCCGCCGCGCGAGGCCACCCTGAGCTTGTTGAGCCCGTTCTCCTCGGTCTTGAAGTCGGCCGGCATGCCGCCGTTGACCTTGCCATCCTGCTTCACGCCGCGGCGGAACGGCACGCCCTGCAGGTCGCCCTTGAGCGTGTAGTTCCACTGGTGGTAAGGGCAGACGAACTCCTTCCTGTTGCCGTGGCGTTCGCGGCAGAACTGCATGCCGCGGTGGGCGCAGACGTTCTCGAACACGTGGATCGCGCCCGCCTCGTCACGCGACAGGATCACCGAGCGTTCGCCGATGGCGGTGCGCTTGAAATCGCCCGGGTTCGGTATCTCGGCTTCGAGGCCGACGTAGCACCAGTGCTTTTCGTAGAAGAAGCGCTGCAGCTCCTTCTTGTGCAGCGCCTCGTCGGTGTAGGCCATGAAGGGAATGCGGCTGGTCTTGTCGCTCTCCCAACGCAGTTCGATGGGGAACACGGGTTGCGTGGTCATCGGGGGTCTCCTTTTCTTGTCAGTCTCTGTTCTTCAGGTGCCTTGCAGGTAGAAGGCATCGGCGTGGGTCTGCTCGGGCGCGAGGCCGCGGGCGCGCACCAGCTGCGTCACGGCCTCGACCATCGGCGGCGAGCCGCAGAGGTAGGCACGCCAGCCGTCGAGGTTGCCGGACCAGTCGGCACGGATGGCGTCGGTGATCAGGCCCAGGCGCTGGCCGTCGCGTGCAGGCCCGGTAACGACCACCACGTGCACCTTCAGGCCCGGATGCAACGCCTGCAGCTCGCGCAACTCCTGCAGGCCGTAGACGTCGGCCTCCGAGCGCACGCCCAGGTACAGGTGGATCGGCTGCATCAGGCCGGCCGCGACGGCGCCCCGCACGATGGAAAGAATCGGCGCCAGCCCGGTGCCGCCCGCCGCGCAGAGCATCGGGCCGCGGTGCTTCGTGCGCAGGTAGGCCGTGCCGAGCGGCCCGCTCACGCGCACCGAATCGCCGACATGCAGCTGTTCGAAGATGTGTGCGGTGACACGCCCACCCGGCACCCGGCGCACATGGAACTCGAGCTCCGCATCGCGGCTCAGTCCGGCCATCGAATAGGGCCGCGCCAGATCGGGCGCGAACTGCAGCTGCGCATACTGCCCCGGCGAAAATTCCAGCGGCTTGTTCGGCTTGAGCCGCAGGCGGCGGATGTCGTGCGTGAGCACGTCGATGCCGGTGACCGTGGCCTTGAGGATGCGCGCCGGATGCACCACCACCTCGTCGGGCTCCGGAATCTCGATGGCGCAGCTCTCGGTCAGCGTGCTCTGGCAGGCCAGCACGTAGCGCTCGCCCTGCCCGTCCGGCCGGATCGCGTCCTGCCCGCCGTCGAGCACCTGGCCCGACACCACCTTGCAGCGGCAGGTGCCGCAGCGCCCCGACATGCAGCTGTACGACACCGGGACGTGGTGCTCGCGCAGCACTTCGAGCAGGTTCGCGCCGGGGCGGACCTCAAGGGTGCGGGCAAGGGGGTGAATGTGCAGGTCCATCGTCGGGCTCTCGTTGCGCCGGCCTCGTGGCCGGCTTGTCTCTGGGAGGGATGATGCGCGGCCGATGGAGATTGACCAATAGAATCTGGTGAATCGACTCCATCACGAATGTGAATAAAGGTCCGGCATGCAACTCAAGGACATCGACCTCAACCTGCTGCTGGTGTTCGACCGCATGCTGGCCGAGAAGCGCGTGTCGGCGGTGGCCGAGTCGCTCGGGCTTTCGCAGCCGGCCATCAGCAATGCGCTGGCGCGGCTGCGCAAGCTGCTGGGCGACGAGCTTTTCCTGCGCACGGCGCGCGGCATGGAGCCCACGCCTTTCGCGCTGCAGCTGGCCGAGCCGGTGGCCTATGCGATGGGCGCATTGCACACGGCGCTCAACCAGCAGGTGGTGTTCGACCCCGCCACCAGCACGCGCAGCTTCACGCTCGCGATGACCGACATCGGCGAGATCTACTTCACGCCCAGGCTGATGGAGGCGCTGTCGGTCGCGGCGCCGGGCGTGACGATCAGCACCCTGCGCAACAACGCCGCGACCAGCCTGCGCGACGAACTCGAAGCCGGCCATGTGGACATCGCCATCGGCCTGCTGCCGCAGCTCAAGGCGGGCGTGTTCCAGCGCAGGCTGTTCCTGCAGCGCTATGTGTGCCTTTTCTCGGGCACGCACCCGCTGGCGCGCAAGCGCAGCGTGTCGCTCAAGGACTTCAGCGCGGCCGACCATGTGCTGGTGCAGGCTGCGGGCACCGGGCACGGCAAGGCCGACGACGTGATGGCCGCACAGGGCGTCCACCGGCACATTCGCCTCAAGGTGCCCCACTTCGTGGCCATCGGCCACATCCTGCGTTCGAGCCAGATGATCGCCACCGTGCCCGAACGGCTGGCGCAGAGCATCGCCGAACCCTTCGGGCTGGTGTGGCGCCCTCACCCGGTGGCGCTGCCGCAGATTGCGATCAACCTGTTCTGGCACGCCAAGGTGCATCGCGATCCGGGCAACCAATGGCTGCGCGGATTGCTGTTCGACAACTTCGCGGACGGCGGCTAGGCGCCGGCGCGGCGAGCGACGATGCCGAGCGTGACCCACGCATCCAGGGCATCCACCACATCCCAGTGCTCGACCAGCAGCCCGTCCTGCAGGCGATAGCGGTCGGCCGTTGCGAAGTGCAGCGCCTTGCCGGTGGCCGGCACGCCGAAGAAGACCCCGGTATGCGTGGCCTCCCAGAGCGTCATCGCCATGAGGCCGGCGTCCTCGACAACGAGCTCCTGGCTCACCGGCCTCAGGTCGGGCACGCCGACGTGGAAGGTCTTCACGAACGCCTTGTAGGCCGGCCGCACGTCGACGCGCGGGGCATCCGCTGCGAGCGCCGCCTGTCGCGCGGCCTCCAGCCTGGGCCTGACGTTCCCGCTGTGGCTCGAGAACTCGGGATGCAGATGGTCGTCGACGGCAGTGAGATCGTGCGCGCCGTAGAGCCGGCGGCGAAAGTCGAGGAAGCGTTCCCGGATGCGGGCAGTGGATGTCATTCGATGGTCCTTCGTCGGTTGAAAAAGGCAGCGTAGAAGGCCTACCATCCCCCGACAAGACAAGAAGTTATCCAGGTATAAAAACCACCCGCCTCACGCCATGACCCCACCGCTGACCGCACCGGCGCGCGCTGAAATGGCCGCCTTTCTCAGGAACCGGCGCGAGCGCCTGCAGCCCGCCGAGGTCGGCCTTCCGACGACGGCGAGGCGGCGTACGCCAGGGCTGCGGCGCGAAGAGGTCTGCCAGCTCGCGGGCGTCGGGCTGGCCTGGTACACATGGCTGGAACAGGCGCGCGAGATCGAGGTCTCGGCGCATTTCCTCGACCGCATCGCGCGGGCGCTGAAGCTCGATGCGACCGAGCGCGCGCATCTCTTCACGCTGGCCCACAACCGGCCACCGCCGATCGTGCCGGGCCCCTCACTCACGGTCACACCACACCTGCGCCGCATGCTCGATGCGGTCACCGGGCCGGCCTACCTCGCCACCGCATCGATGCAGGTGATCGCGTGGAACACCGCGCTTTCTGCCGTGTTCGGCGACCTCGCGGCGCTTCCGCCCGAGGACCGGAACATGCTGTGGCTGGTGTTTGCCAGCCCTGTTCACCGCGCAGCGATTCCGCAGTGGGAGACCGATGCGCGTGCCATGCTCGCGCGCTTTCGCGTGGAGTTCGGGCGGCATCGCGACGACCCGGCATTTCTTGCGCTGATCGAGCGCCTGCAGGCGGCGAGTCCCGAGTTCCGGCAGTGGTGGCCGGACCACGACGTCAGCATGCGCACCGACAGGGCCAAGCGCTTCGAGGTGCGCGGCGTCGGGCGCATGGAACTGGAGCAAAGCGCGTTCACGGTCGAGGAATCGCCGGACATGCGGCTCGTCGTCTATACGCCGGTCGATGCACAGAGCGCGCAGAAGGTGAAGCTGCTGCAGCGCCGCTGGAATGCGCAGAAGGCAGCGTAGCCACGCAGCGCCCGCGGCATTCAGGCGGAACGGTCCGGCGGCCAGTGCCCGAGCACCTCGTGGATGCCCTCCCCGGTGTGGCTGTCGATCAGGGCAAATGAACTGGCGGTCCACCGGACGGGTTCGACGGCATGCTTCTCGATCTTCCGGCGGATGTATGCGAGGGTCATGTGGGGCGTGAAGCCCCGCTCGGGCTTGAACCCGGCATCCGCCAGCGCTTCACCGAGGCGCTGCCTGAAGTCCGCCAGCGCGGAAACGCCCTCTTCGCCGCACAGCACGAAGGCCTTGCTGTTCGCATAGGTCATGGCCCGGTCGAACACGACGTCGAACGACGGCGGCGCCACGATGGCGGCGGCCTCCAGGGCGGCCTGCACCTTCCTGCGCGGCACCGTCTCGTAGCCGCCGAGGAAGTGCAGCGTGACGTGCAGGCGATGCGGCTTGATCGGCGTTTCTTTCAGCGCATGAAGATCATGGAGACGGACACCTTGCGCCGCGATGGCTGCGGCGTCTTCGGCGCCCGGAAAGATCGCGAAGAAAAGCGAGTGGGACGGATGCTCCTTTCGCTGCGCCTTGCCCCGCGGCCGCCGCAAAGGCGGCGGTGGCGGATCGATCCCTGGAAGAAGAAGCTGTTCTGACATGCGTCGATCATCGCGCATGGCCAGCCCTCTTCACACGACCTTCAGGAAACGCCAAGTGCGTCTTCAGCCTGGAATTCGAGAATCGCCGGACGCTGGTGGCAGGGAGGCGATGCGCTCGCCCTCCACGGCCGCCTGGGGCCGAAGGCGCCTCGCGGTGTCTTGCCTTGGCGCACCGGGCTCGGGCATGCTGCCCGCGGTCACGACGTGACCGTCTTGCCGGCGCGGCCTTCCATGAGTTCGCGCAAGCGGTTGCGCGCCCGCCACAGGCGCGACACCACCGTGCTCAACGAAACACCCGTGATCGCGGCCACGTCCTCATGCGACATGTCTTCCAGGCCGACAAGCAACAGCACCGTGCGCTGGTCTTCCGGCAGCCGCATCAGGCAATGGTGCAGCGCCTGGGCCATGTCCGAGCCCGCGTTGGCGCCGGCAAGCTCACCGTTCACATCTTCCATATCCACCATCCTTCCCGCTCTATCTGATCTTCCCCTGGGCGACATCCATCACCATGCGCGTGGCGAGGTACAGGCGCGGCTGGATGGAGTCGATCAACACGTATTCGGCATTGCCCGAATGTGCGCCGAAACCCTGCAGGCCAAAGCGCTCGATCACCGGCGCCTTCGTCTCCAGGCCGGCATACGCGGCATCCGTGCCGCCGCCTTCGGGGTTGGGATCGACCACCAGCTCCTTGCCGATTTCCTTGTAGATGCCCTGCGCGTGGGTGGCCAGGGCGCGCGAAGCTTCGGTGGCTTCCAGCGGCGGGCGGCCGTTCTCCAGCTTCACGTCCACCTCCGATTCGGGCAGCAGCTTGCGCTTGATGATGTCCCGGATACTGGCTTCCAGGCCGGCCAGATCGCTCGCCTTCCGCAGGCGAATGTCGCCCCAGGCCTCGGCGAGGGGCGGGATCATGTTGCGCACCACGCCGGCCTTGGCAACGGTCCAGGTCAGTTTCAGGCCGCGCTCAGGTTCCGACAGGCCGCGCAGCTGCAGCAGCTGGTGCGACAGCTCGTACAGCGCATTGACGCCATTCTCGGGCGGCCCGCCGGCATGCGAGGCGCGGCCGCGGACCGTGAGCGTGGCCGAGGCAATGCCGCTGGTGGCCAGCGCGATCTTGTCCGATGCGGCGCGCGAGGCCTCGAACGACAGCACGGCGTCGTGCTCGGCGCCCAGCCGGGTCAGGAGCCTGCGCGATGCATGCGAGCCGATCTCCTCGTCGCCATTGATCAGCACGGTCAGCGTGCCGTAGTCCTTGACTTTCAGCGCCTGCAGCATCGCCACCGTGTGCAGGATCATGGCCACGCCCTGCTTGTCGTCCGCGATGCCAAGACCGAAAGCCTTGCCGCCTTCGACCCGATACGGCTGCTGCGCAAGCGTTCCGGCGAGGTACACCGTGTCCATGTGGGCAATCAGCAGGATGCGCCTGCTGCCCGTGCCCTTGAAGGTGGCGCGCACCATGCAGCCGATGTCTTCCGCCTTTTCCGGCACGCCTTGCCTTCGAGGGATATCGGCGGCCGCGGGCTCGATGTACTGCACCTCGCCGCCCAGGGCCTTGAGCCGCTCGCCCACGAGTGCGGAGAGCTTGTCCAGGCCGGCGCGGTCGGTGCTGCCGGACTCGATCTCGACCAGGCTCTTGAGCGTCTGCATCAGCCTGGGCTGCTCGCTGGCGGCGAGGCTCCATACCGGCGCCACCGGCTGGGCCAGGGCCGTGGCGGCAAAGGCCAGGGCCGCGAGGGCCAGGAATCTTTTCTTCATGCTGTCTTCCTTGTTGTGAATATGTGGGGGGCCGGGTCATCCATGCCGCGAGGCCATCGTCGTCATGGCTCGCGAGAGCTCACGCTCATCCACAAGGGCTCGGCGGGACCGAGGGTGCCCCGCGCCATGGGTGTGGGTTCCAGGCCGGCCTTGCTCATCCGGATGCGAACCGACTTCAGCAAGACCGCCAGGACGGCGGTGGTTTCCATCATGGCGAATGCAGCGCCGATGCAGACACGCGGGCCGGCCCCGAACGGCATGTAGGCACAGCGGTGCCTGTCCTTGCAGGCCTCCGTCGAAAAGCGCGTTGGATCGAAATCGCCGGGCCGCTCCCACAATCGGCTGTGGCGATGGATGGCGTAGATCGGCACATGGATCACCGTGCCGGCCGACAACGCGAAGTCATCCAACCGAAAACTATGACCCACCGTGCGTGCAACGATCGGCACCGGCGGGTAGAGGCGCATGGCCTCCTGAATGACCTGCCTGGTCCAGCTCAGCGATTGAATGTGCTCCGCCCGAACGGGGCCGTCCCCGCAGAGGGTTTCGATTTCCTCGAGGATTCGCGCCTCCACGTCGGGATGCCGGCAAAGCAGACAAAACACCCATGCGAGGGCAAGCGCCGTCGCCCCGTGTCCGGCTGAAATCAGGATGAAGAGATGGTCGATCAGCTCCTGATCCGTCAGGGCCCGTCGACTCTCGCTGTTCACGGCCGACATGAGCCTCTCCAGGAGGTCGCCATGGCCGGTCGGGCCGTGCCGGCGCGCTGCGATCGTCCGTGCGAATTCAGCCTTCAGGAGGGCCATGGCGCTGCGCGCCTTCCTTCGGCCCGGGCAAGGGAGCCATTCGGGCACGGCCAACAGGCTCGATGCCAGCATCCAGCGGGTGGGCCTCGAACAATCGCCGACGCAGCGTTCGAACCGTTCGGTGCTGCCGACGTCGCCACGGTCCGACAGCATGGTTGCCGCGATGATCTCGAACGCCGTGTGCCTCATCTCGCTGCCGATGTCGACCACCCTTTCCTTCGGCCATGAGAGCCAGCGATCGCGCGTCGCTTCCGCAGCGGCGATCATCCGGGGAAGGTATGCCTGCAGCGAGTCCGTGTGAAGAATCGCCGCCATGGCCTGCCGCTGCTGCCGCCGGTGGGCGCCATCTGCGGCCGGAAGCCTCTGGCCGGGTCCGGCCCCTGGCCCTTTGACGAGTGCCCCGGCATTGACGACCAGGGCCTCGTGAATGAGTTCCGGGTCGGTGATGTGGATGCGCGTCATGCCAGCCAGCCTGCTGTAGACCAGCTTTTCATGAAAGGCTTCCGCAGGAATGGCGTTCAGCGGATGGCGAATCGCCGACGCAAGCACCGAGATCGACAAGCGCCGGCTGACCGCAACCCCCGGGGTGGTTGCGCAGAGGATGGGAGGCCAGCGTGCAGTCATGTCGATTCTTCATCAACCGTCACATCGGACACCCCGGCTACAGCACCGTGATGCCTTGCTGGATCCACACATCACCCAGGGTGTTGCCGGCCAGCAGGCTGCTGTGGTGGTAGATGTTGTAGGTATCGGCACCGACTGTTGCCGTGCCGGCCACGCTCCACGTGCCGCCGCCGTCGACAAGGTCCACGGTCGACAGCGCACCGCCTTTCACTTCCAGATGGCCCAGTTCGGCGGTGGACTCCGGCTCGTTGAGCACGTCGGAAAGACGCAGATGCAGCGTGTTGCCGCCGCTGCTCAGGTCGAACCGCTCGAAGCCCTGGACGCGATTGCCATAAGCGGCCAGGTCGAGATTCATGCCCGAGCCGGCCAGCGCCAGCGTATCGGTGCCGGTACCGCCCGCGACCCGGGCGAAGACCAGCCCGTTGAGCGAGACGACGTCGTCACCCATGCCGCCGTAGGCCACGTCGTGCAGCGTGCTGGTTGCCGTGGTGCCGGTGGTGTCGGTGCCGATGCCGGTGATGGTGTCGTTGCCCTGGCCGCCGCTGATGCGGTCGACGCCGTTCACGATCGCCGGCGCGCCGATGCTGGTGCCGCCAGCGGCCAGCGTGTCATTGCCGGTGGTGTAGCTTTGCGTCAGTTTGTTGGCCGAGCCGATGAACGAATAGATCTGCCCGTTGTCGCCCGCGCCGCCCTCCCAGGCGCCCGTCGCATAGTCGGCAATGCCGTCGCCATTCCAGTCGCCCACGGCAATGCCGGTTCCCAGGAAATCGCCCGCAGCGGCGCCGTTGATCTGGACAGCGTTCCCGGCACCGACCATGGTCTCCAGATTGCCGCTTGCGAACCCGCCGCCAGCCTGGCCGTACACGAGGTAGACCTGTCCGGCATCCACCGCAGCGGCATCTCCGGCCGCGGCACCGACAAGGAAGTCGTCGATGCCGTCGCCGTTGACGTCGCCCGCGCCGGCAATGGTGTAGCCGAGCAACTGGTCCGTGGCAGCCGAACTTGTCAGGGTGAACCCGGTGGTGCCGCTGGCCTGCGTCGCAATGGAACCGCTAGCCCAACCCGAACTCTTGCCATAGACAACGTAGACCCGCCCCGGCGCGAAACCATCCCGCTGTGCGGCGTCACCCCATTCGGGCGACCCGACGGCAAAGTCGTCAATGCCGTCGCCGTTGATGTCGCCGATGCTGCCGATGGTCCTGCCTTCGCCGGAATACCAGGCATCGGCGGACCCGTTGTTGCCGTAGTCGAAAGACAGGCCGCCCAGATTCTCGTAGTCCATGGCGCCATCCAGGCGAATGCCCTGCGCCGCAGTCAGATTGGCGAGGTTGAAGTCGTCGCCGATGCTGCCTTGCTGGCCGAAGATCAGGAATGCACTGCCTCTTTCGGTGCCGCCGCCGGCCATCAAGGGGTCCGTCACCATGTAGTCATGAATGCCGTCTGCGTTGACGTCGCCGACGTCCTGGATTTTCCCGCCGAGGTGGTTTGCCGTCGGCAACGACGAGCCCACCGTGGTGTGCGTACCGCTTGCCAACTGGGTGTTGAGGGCGTCGTTGAAGAGGCCGGCGGGCCTGGCCTCCAGATTCACCCATGCCGCGCCGCCGCTGCCGGCGTGGCCATACAGGATGTAGTACATCCCGCCACCGCCCGAGCCGGCCGGCGTGCTCTCCGAGGAGTTGCCGTCGCCGCTCCCCAGCAGCAGGTCGGCGTAGCCGTCATTGTTGTAGTCGTGCCCGCCGCCGCCATCGGAACCCAGCCAGCCACCCGTGCCGTTGTTGTCGACCCAGAAGCCGTCGGCCGTCGACCCCGCGTTCAGGGTGCTGAGGCTGAATGACGGCGTGGCAGCACTGCGCCCGAAAATGACGTAGGCGCGGTCATTGAGAGCGCTGGCCAGCAGCACGTCGCCGAATCCGTCGCCATTGATGTCGCCGATGCTGGAAGCGACCAGTCCTTGAATACCGGCGTCGCTCGCCGTTGCACCGACATTGGTGATGTGCAGTGCCTGCGCGGACGTCAGGGTATCGATGTTGGCGGTCGTCGGCAGACCATCCTGCGTACCGAACACCACATAGAAATCCGATACGTTGGGCGCCGTGGCGCCGTACTGGTCATGCGGGGCAGTGACGATCATGTCCTCGTAGCCGTCGCCGTTGAAGTCGCCAGCGCTGTCCATGGCGAAACCCAGGCCGTCGCTGGGCTGCAGCGAGGTGGCCGTGCTGGCACTGGCGATCGTGCCACCGTGCTGGATGGTCAGGTTCTGGCCGGTGCCGTCCAGGGTGGATGTCTTGACATTGCCGGCGAGGTCGACGGTCTGCACCTTGACGGGGTGCGCGCCGTCGTACATCGAGGGCAAGGTCGTGGTGACGTTGGCGGTACCGGTGCCGCCACCGCCGGTCGCAGTGAACGCCAGCGAGCGCACGTGGACCGTCTCCGTGGCGTCGACCACGTTGTTGCCGTTGGTGTCGTCCCACAGCGTCATCACGATCTGCCCGGCATTGATGCTGTTGACATCCGCAGTGGAAAGGCCGCCCAGGGCCACCGTCATGGTGGGCGTGATCACGTTGGTGATGTTGTCGCTGGTCGATCCGCCGCTGTCGCTGGCCGAGGCGAGGTCCAGTGTCATCGTTCCGACCGGTGCAATGGCGTCGACGGTGACCACGAAGTCCGGCGTTGCCGGGCTGACATTGCCTGCCACATCCGTCTGCGTCGCGGTGAACACATAGGCAACGCCGCTGCTGTTGGTGCCGCTGCCGCCACCCAGCGCGGGCGAGGTGTAGGTCCAGTTGCCGGAGGCGTCGGCTGTCACCGAACCCTGGCTGACGGCGTCGCGCAAGATCTGGACGACCGCCCCTGGCTCCGCGGTTCCACTCAGCGTGGGGGTGGTGTCGCTGGTGTTGTGATCGGTGGAGCTGGCACCGGAATCGAGGCTCATGCCGGCAATCACCGGCGCCGCGATGACCGTGTCCACCCTGACGGAGAAATTCGCGCTCGGACCGCTGACATTGCCCGCAGCATCCGTTGCCGTGGCCGTGTAGTTGTACGGGACGCCCGTGCTGGCCGGGCCGCCGGCCAGCGCCACTGCTTCGGTGTAGGCCCAGTCGCCCGTGGGATTGGCCACGGTCGTCCCGACCAGAACGCCGTCGCGGTAGACGCTGATCGTGGCGTTCGCCTCCGCGGTGCCCTGGATGGTCGGTGTGGTGTCGAAGGTGATCTCGTCGCTGGTGCTGCCACCGGTATCGGTCAGCACATCGGTCGGCACCGGCGCGGCGGGCGCGCTGGTGTCGATGGTGACCATCTGGGTGTCCACCGCGCCGGTCAGGCTGGCGGCATTGATGACGCGAGATTGCAGGGCATGGGTGGTCGCACCCAGGGGCGTGGGATTGTCGTAGTGCCAGGTGGTGCCCGTGTCCTGGACCACGTCGACCCAGGTGGCACCGTTGTCGAACGAGAGTTGCACCTTCTCGCCCCACGCCGGATTCGCATTCAGCACGCCGTTGGTGCCGCTGACGGTGAGTGTCGTGTCGCTGGTGATCCAGTCGCCCGCAACCCCGCTGTCGATGCCAATGGCGGTGATGTTCGTGACGACCGCAGGCGGGTCCATGATGATCTGCACCGCCTGCGTGTCGGTGACGACGGCGTTGCCGCCGGCATCGATCACGCGCGTCTGGAAGGTCTGCGGCCCGTCAGGCAGCAGGTTGGCCGTGTTGTTGTAGCTCCAGGCCGTGGCGCTCAGCACTGCCACGTCCACCCAGGTTCCGCCGCCGTCCAGCGACAGCTGCACTTTCTCGCCGGCGGCCAGCGCGGTGTTGCTGCCGTCGATGATCAGCGTACGGTCGCTGGTGATGTAGTCGCCCGCGGTGCCGCTGTCGTTGCTGATCGCCGTGATGTCGGCCGTGGCCGTGGGCGGCGCCAGGTCGATGACCACCGCCTGGCTGGTGGTCGCGCCGGGCGTGCCGTAGGCGTCGACCACGCGGGTCTGGAAGGCGTAGCTGGTTTCGCTGCCCGGCGTGCCGAGCGTGGCGGCCTGCGCGTCGTGGCTCCAGCTGGTGCCGGCGCCGACCGGCTGGCTGCTCGCGTCCAGCCAGCTCGTGCCGCCGTCCAGCGAAACCTGCACTTTCTCGCCGGCCAGCAGCGCGGTGCTGATCGTGCCGCCGACGACGAGGCTCTGGTCGTTGGTGATGAAGTCGCCCGCCGTGCCGTTGTCGTCGGTGATCGCGGTGATGCGCGAGACGGTCGCCGAGGGCGAGGTGTCGATCAGCACCGCCTGGCTTGCAGGCAGGTTCGTGTTGCCGGCGATGTCGATGACGCGGGCCCGGAAGGTGTAGCTGCCGTCGGGCAGCGTGGTGGCGGTGGCGTCGTGGCTCCAGGTGGTGCCGGCACCGGGCTGGCCGCTGGCGTCGAGCCAGCTCGCGCCGTTGTCCAGCGAGATCTGCACCCTCTCGCCGGTGCCGAGCACCGCCCCTACCGTGCCGCTGACGACGAGGCTCGGGTCGTTGGTCTGGAAGTCGCCGGCGATGCCGTTGTCGGCCGTGATCGCGCCGATGGCGATCGTCGCCGCCGGCGGCGTCGTATCGATTTGCACCGCCTGGTTTGCGACCGCGCCGGGGTTGCCGGCCGCGTCGATCACGCGGGTCTGGACGCTGTGGCTGCCCGAAGACAGCGTGTTGGCGGTGTTGTCGAAACTCCAGCTGGTGCCGGTCAACTGCGTGACCGCCTGCCAGCTGGCACCGCCGTTCAGCGAGATTTGCACGGCCTCGCCCGCCGCCAGCGCGCTGTTGGCGCCGGCGATCGTGAGTGTCGGGTCGTTGGTGATGAAGTCGCTCGGGGAGGTGCCGCTGTCGGTCGTGATCGCCGTGATCGAGGACGTGGAAATCGGCCCCGCCGTGTCGATGGTGACAGCCTGGCTCGACACCATGCCAGTATTGCCGGCGCCGTCGATGACCCGGGTCTGGAAGCTGTGGACGCCGTCGGCCAGCGTCGCGCCGGTGTTGTCGAAGCTCCAGCTGGTGCCGGCCAGCTGCGTGACCGCCTGCCAGGTCACGCCGCCGTCCAGCGAGATCTGCACGGACTCGCCTGCCGCCAGCGGGCTGTTGCTGCCGCCAATCGCGAGCGTCGGGTCGCTGGTGACGAAGTCGCCGCCGATTCCGCTGTCGGTCGTCACCGCCGTGATCGTCGAGATCGACAGCGGCGCGGCCGAGTCGAGCGTGAAGGTCAATGGTGCACCGGCCAGGCTGGTGTTGCCGGCCGCATCGGTCTGGGTGACCGTGACGCTGTAGCTGCCATCCACGAGGTCGGCGCCCGGCGTGAAGCTCCAGGCCCCTGCCCCGTTCGCCACCACGGTGGCCGTCACCAGTGACGGTCCGGAGATGGTGACGGTCACCGTCGCGTTCGGCTCGGCGGTGGCTCCGCTGATCGCCGGGCGCACGTCGTTGATCGTCGAACCGTTGGCGATGGTGCCGGTCACCGGTGCCACGTCGTCGGTGCCGGTGAAGGCCAGCGCTGTTGGCGCCGTTGCGTCGACGGTGAAGCCGAGCACCGCCGCCGGGCTCACATTGCCGGCCGGGTCGGTCTGGGTCACCGAGACGCTGTGTGCCCCGTCGGCCAGTGCTGCCGGCGTAAAGCTCCAGTTGCCGGCACCGTCGGCGGTGACGGTCACCGGCGTGCCGTCGATGGTGAGGGTCACCGTCGCA